>Ga0247832_1000252_pt1 | contig 110167 bp, 87 predicted proteins | sample LaCruzMarch2015__10_FD_192407 | JGI IMG/M metagenome (GOLD analysis project Ga0247832, IMG submission 192407) | Freshwater microbial communities from meromictic Lake La Cruz, Castile-La Mancha, Spain - LaCruzMarch2015_4m | ecosystem: Environmental > Aquatic > Freshwater > Lake | place: Spain... | reverse complement strand
GTTGGTGGTATTAGCAAACTTGGTATCATAGTCGGTCTTGATAACATTGCTTGTTGCTAAGAGATAATTCGTAGTGTTATCAAAGATTCTGTCATAGTCGGTATTAAGATAATTGCTGACTGCTAAGATATAGTTGGTGGTATTAGCAAACTTGGTATCATAGTCGGTCTTGATAACATTGCTTGTTGCTAAGAGATAATTCGTAGTGTTATCAAAGATTCTGTCATAGTCAGTGTTAAGATAATTGCTGACTGCTAAGACATAGTTTGATGTTTCGCCAATAATATCTCGATTATTTATGGTATATTTGTGATTATTTTCGTAATTTGTAACAATGTTAATATTTCCCTTAACTTCTAATAAATTGTTACCATCTGTATGAGGAACAGTTCCAATACCCACACATCCATTATTAATTACTGTTAGTAACTTATTAAAATTGTATAATACAGTCATGACTTCTCTTCTATCGCCAATATTGCCACCAATTTGATTTATTCTCAAAGCAGCATCACTATCATAGTTAGTAATTTCTATTTTTTCCGTAATATACATGTCAGATTGTAATGTTGTAGTATTTCCTAAAACTAATAAATCAGATGCTACTGTCAGAGTTCCATTAAGTAATAAATCGTTATTATATACATTATTAACGATGAACTTATTATTATTATCAACATATTCAGCTATATTATCAGTATTTAAATTATTAACTTTTGATGTAATAGAATTATTTAGAGATATAATATAGTTGCATGTTTGTATAATATCGTTTTTAATACCTGTATTCAATATTTCTTTGTTTAAAAATCTTAAAACAATTATACCGCTTCCCCCGGAAAAACCATGATTAAAATAACCTCCTCCGCCAGAACCTGTATTATCTAAACCATTATATATAGTGTTTTGATTATAAGAGTAGCTCCCTCCTCCACCACCACCAATTCCACCCAATGCATTATCTATAATAGTTGCACCGCCAGCCGCAAAATAGTTAGAACCGGAAATCTCATCATAATAGCCTTCTTTGTTATCATTTGATAATGAAAAAATAGTTTTAAAATTAAATAAATCGGTTGCACCATCTTTAATTGCATTAAGCCCTGTGCCACCGTTAATTTCCTGACCAGCACTATGACTACCGCCTCCGCCGCCATTCAATATATATCCAACATTGCCTTTGTGATACATACCTGCTGCGGTTATAAAGTTATTGAAGTTTGTAGTTAATTGACTTAGCCCGCCATTCCCTGAACCGCTACCGCCTGTTCCTAAATTGATATTATAAGAGCCACCACCGTTTATATTTAATAATCCAAAAACTGTATTAACACCCTTCGTGTTTTCTTGAACTATTACATCGACATTATTGATATTTTTAATTACTTTACCAGCTCCACCTCTGCCTACTTTGACATTCACGGTTTTTTGGTCAATAGTAGCATTATCAATATATACGAGTTCTCCTGCACCGCCGCCGCCTTCATTTGTACCCCCGCCTCCTCCGCCTATTAGTAAAATATCGCATTTAGTATAATTGGGATCATTGAATTTAAGGTTATATTCTGTATAAATATTTGCGCAATATAGCTCGGTAATTTCAACTTCTGTCAATACTCTGTTATATATTCTTAGGTCTGATAATGAAAACTTAAAAGATGTTTGAGAAGTTTTAGAACGCCCTATATTTTTAAAAACATATTTACTACTTGATTCAATAACTGCGCGTGGATTATATATTATATTAGTCTCTTTAACATTATTCAAATGTATACTCCATATACCATTGCCTCCTATTGTCCATACTAAATGGTACCATTTATAAAGCTCTATATTTGTACTTAATATATGTTTGAACTCGCTGAGATTGAATATTCTCAATGATAATTTATTATATTCGTCAGAAGGCTTATCTAATATAATGTCAATTTCTAATAAGTAGGAATTAGTAATACTACTTAAAAATATTAGAGAGCATTTTAGAGGTACTTTTTCTTCAATTTTAAACCAGAATGAAAAAGTAATTCCCATCAAACTTCCTCCGATAGCCTTAACATTGTTAAAAATATCATAAAAATCTATTGAACTGTCAAAATAAGCATATGAATTTTCAGTACCATTAAAATATAAATAGTTATTATTAAGCGGTGTATATTCGTATTTTTGCTCTTCTGCTATTTTAATCAATACATCTGTATTATTATTTATAGTAAGAGCATTTGTTTGAATTGAACCAGTACTTTGTATATTAGAGCCATCGTTTATCTTTCTACTATCAAAATTAAACCAATATGGAAGAACAGTATTGCGCGAACCACCTATATTATTATCAAATGTTGTGCCACGGTCAGGGTCATATTTAAAAACGAATCTCTCGTAATTCGTATCAGGTATATTATTTGGAGTCAATTCTGGTTCTACATCTGGTCTTTGAATAACTATATCTTGCGGTTTGATTGTTATAACACCATTATCATCTACGAAAAGTCCTTCGCCTACCTTCACAAGACCATAATTTGATGTAGATGTTTTAGGGATTCCATTAACATTATATACACGAATATCATTTTCAATATAATTAATTATTTGAGATATTACATTGTTAGAAGTACTTTCTATATTGCTTGTTATTACTTCGGAAGTTTCCAAAATATAGTTAGAATAATCTTTGATAATATCTTTGTTATTTATAAATAGTGCATTTTCTACATTATCCCATATAAAGTTCTCTGTACTTTCTAATGTTCTATAAGTTTCATTGTTAAATAATATTCCTTTATCAATAAATGTTCTATTCCCTGTTCCCCCCAACGTTTGATCGAGTACATAATTATTATTGAATGTACTTTCGTTAATACTTTTTATTGTAATATTCGTAAGTTTATCCCCCGAGCCTACGAACTTACTGGCTATAATATCTCCATTTATTTCCAAATCGTTGGTTGCCAATGAGAAAACTGAACGAGTAGTACCAAATGGAGTAATACTATCAGACATTATATAATTATGTATATACTTCTTAATAAAAATAAATTAAAAAAAGAATAGGATATTTTATCGTACTAGTAAATAAGCTGCCAATAATAGTGTTATTGATACAGAAAATGTAATAGGGAATATGTGAATAATCGGGCTATTTATATAGTGGTCGTCTATTTTGTTGGAAACGAGTGTCTCCATTATTTCCATATCCTCGTTATATAAATTATTATCATATATTTCTCTAATGTTATTAATGCTATATTCAATAATCATATTATATATTTTTATATTATTAAATATATATAATATTTATATATAAATAATGAAGTCAAAAAAAAAGGGCGGTAATTGTAATGATTTATTGTCTGCTATTATTCCGTTGAAAAATATTGATATAAATACCGAAGTTAATAAATTGATATCAGGTAGAGCATGCGATGATTTAGTAGCTACTTTGTCTAACAGAGCCAATTCAGTGGTATTGCAAGATAAATCTAGCAGTCAGGAATTAGATAACGTAGGGGACGTAGATTATTTATATATTAATAGTAGAGGAGGTTATAAAAAAATGACTAAGGGAGACAATAGTGTTTGTAATAGTTGTATGAAGGGCGGATGCTTTACATGCAATAAAGGTAAGAAAAAGCTCAATGTTTATTATAAAGAAATTATTGTAATTATTCCAGTTTTATATGCGAAATACAAACAGTTTGATAAAAAGAAGAAAGGCAAGAAAATGAATGGTGGCTATGGGTCTTTTATGGAAAATATAATGAATGTCTCAAATCTGAATTTTGAATACAAACCGTTTAAATCCGTCAATTTTAGCGAACAATTAATGGATATATAGGTAAGACGATATCTTTATTTAAGGAAGATAACTCTCTTTATTTTTTTCATAAGGAGAATATTTGTGTATATCTAAATATTTTTTATCTTTGCCCAATTTTCCATAATTTTCGATAACGATTAGCATATTAGCAACTCTATTTCTAAAATTATTAATAGATTTTTCTATCTCTTTTATAGGATTAAAACCGTAGATATGTTTAAATCTTTCTGGAACTACAAATACAAGTGAATATAATATTTCGAAAATATCATTTTTAATATCATTAAATATCGGGGTATAAACATAAGCATCATATCTATCAGCTAATATGTATATATAGATTTTCATTAATTTGTTCATTAAAATTATTAAATTATTATAGCGTGTCTTATCGAACTTCTTAATAAATCGGAGGTTTTTGATGATATCTATGAACTCTTTGTTTTTAACTAAAAACTTTATATTCCCGCTATTTATATTAATATAAAAATTGTTAGTATTCATCTCTTTTATATCGTCTATATCCTTGTCTATTTTATCAATTATCTTGGTTTCTGCACTATTTCTTTCACCCTGATTTTTCTTAATATTACTATCAATATAATAATACATTATAATTATAATCATAATTGACAACAGGACTGATGCATTGTATTTACTTATTATAAAAAAAATTAGGGCTAATAATATAGTAGCCGTATAATAATTATTTATAATATCCATTATTTAATAATTTCAAACCTTCTTTTTAAACATTAATTATAATTTTATTATATAGAAGCTCCGTCTATAAAATAGATAATAAAAGACAAAAATACAAATATTATTCCTACATACAATTTTCTACCGTCTTTCATTAATATACCTATGATTATATAGATATAATTATTAGTATCTAAATAATCGTATTTTCCATAAGCTTCCGTAATATCATTAATTATATCTATTAGTGTATTGAGCGTATTTTTATAAAGTTGCAATATTGTCAAATTGTGATATCCCGAAACTATCGGTTCTTTTGGTAATTTTTCAGGTAATGTTTCCATAAGACTGTTCAATTTTTTCTCTATGTTTGATTCTATATATTTTTCAAGATTGTTGTAAATATTTTCTTTTTCATCTTTTTTTTCGGGTTTACTTTTTGCTTTTTCCATAGTTTTATATACCTTCTTTATCAGTATATAAGATATTTTAAGCAAATTATATAACATCCATCATATCTATATTGGCAATCAAGTTTCTTCTACAACAATAACGCTTCAATCCTAGTTTATTCAAAATTTCCCCTGTGTGTATTTTTTCAAAGTTCTTATATATTTTATCTACTTCCTTTTTATCTGCTTTATCATTAGCATCCTTGAGTTTTTCTTTTTCGGATTCATAGAAGTCCGCGATATCCGCCATTACTCTTCCGCATGTAAAGCATCTAATAGGTATAATCATCTTATATTTAATATCTTCTTATATTTAAATAATATAATCATTTTTTAATAATAAAATTAAATTGATAAAAATAAAATATTATAATATAATAGTATATTATAATATGTCAATTGTTGGTTTATATTCCAAAATACAATATTTAGAAGCTGTCATTCAAGAGGTCAAAAATGCCCAAGCAGCGGCAAGCGTATCAAGCGTAGTAGATGCAACTTCTTTTATATCGGGTGGCTCTGGCGATACTACATGTGTTCACGAAGATAAGGTAATAGATTTGACTCAATTAAAAGAGTTTAATGAGTTGTCCGATAAGGTTAATGCACTTCAAATAGTTGACAGTGAATTGTCTGCAAAAATAGCAGAAGTTCCTACTCTTCTTTCCCCCTATGTTCCCTTGACTGATTTTGTAGCTTTAAATGCAAAAGTAGAAAAGATGGAGAAACTTAACAGCCAGATGGACAAATTAAATAGCAAATTAGATTCCCTTATATCCAAAGTATCTGCATTAGAATCCAAAGTATCTTCGTTGGAATCCAAAGTATCTTCGTTAGAATCCCAAACTTCTGCATAAGTCCAGTTAGCAGCCGTAGCAGCCGTTAGCATTAATATTTTGGTTTAACTTTCAAACATTCTTCAAGCATATCCTGATCATGTTGGAATATATTTATACAGTTATTTAAAATATTACTATTTTTTTGCAGATATCCGTAATTTTTTTTATGAACTTCCAACGCTTGGATAAAATATTTTTTAGCCTCTTTGTAATCCCTTTTTTTATTATATATCATTCCCATGACATTTATTATATCAGAGGAGTTTATATTTTCAACTATCTTATAGAGTTCACAAGCAACTTTGATATCATCTTCTGTTATTATATCTTTATTGTATATTTTAAGAAGCCCGATATATTCGTTGTTAAAATATAGATAATTTACTGAATTGACCGATGAAGGATATATGCCTATTTTTGTGCCTTCAATCAATGTATTTTTATTATAAAAATATACATTAAGCTCTTTGTTATCCTCTATGTATTTAGAAATAAAGTACTTTATTTGTAATTTAAATGTTGAGCTTTCTTCATAAAGCTTATTACATATTTTAGGTTTAACAAAATAGCAGCTTTTAGTTATTAATTTATTATATACGGTACGAAAGTTTACAAAGTTTTCGCCATTATTTACGGTATTTAGAGATAAAAACAGAATGTCCCACAAATCACAATTATCCTTATTAGTCAAATCGTTTATCATATCGTTGATATTATTTATATAACTATTGCTAATTAACATATCATCTTCAATAATCATATGAAGGTCGTCGTTGTCTCTATCTTTAATTATCTTATATAATTCTCTGTGCTTCTCATAATTAGATATTTGACAGGAGTTAAGCATCGTAATATACTCGTTATATTCATTATTATCTTTAAAAGGGCTATAATCAACTCTACTATTGAATGTGCTAATATTTTTATCAATTGTTACTGAAGAAGGTTCACTTATAAGGTTAATAAAGGAGTTTATATTATTTTTAGCGCATAGATTTTTCAAGATAGCAACGACATTATTGATGTTCGTTATCCTATTCTTCAATTCTTCTGTAGATATTATATATATGTTTATATTTTTAGCCATTATATATAATAATATTAATAATCTTTTTATATATATATAAATTATTACTATTATTATTATTATATTATTATAAATATGGATAGCAAAGATAATATCAAGGATATCAAGGATATCAAGGATAGTAGCAATGAGGGATTTGAAGATATTGTATATGAATATCCGCATCCTGAAAGATTGGTTGTAATTGGGGATATACACGGTGATATTAAAAGATTCAAAAATATATTAATTGACGCCAAAATAATTAATGAAAATATTGAGTGGATTGCTGAACCTAATAATACTATTGTTATTCAAATGGGTGACCAGATAGATAGCCTAAATAGAACTACCGATGTTGATTGGGAAGTAATTGAAGATATTGAAATGATTACTTTTACGAATATATTGGATAAATTGGCAATAGCTAAGGGCGGAAGATTAATATCTATAATAGGAAACCACGAGTTTATGAATACGCTGGGAAATTATAGTTATGTTTCGAATAATAGCATTGGAAATAATGAGAAGAGGAGACGGGAACTTTTTAAGCCAGGCAGGCAGATATCGGCTATATTAGGTAATAGACCTGTTGTTGTAAAAATAGGCAATATGTTATTTTGCCATGCTGGGTTGAAGATATCGCATTTGATAATTTTAAACATCTATAAAAAGGACCTTGGATATGTTAATAAGCTGTGGAAAAAGTTTGTTACTACAAATAACATTAGTGGAACAGAAGATAGTGATATTTTTAGCAGAATTATATTGAACGATGATGGGATATTATGGACAAGGAATCTTGATAATTCCGAAGATATGGAAATAATGCTCAGGAGTTTAGGATGCAAATACATGTTTATAGGACATAATGTTGTTGATGGCATTAAGTTTGTTAATAATTTATTGTTTTATACAGATACTGGGATATCGAGGGCATTTGGAAATAGCAGCTATCAATATATTGATATTGCAAACTCTAATGTAATTATAAAGACTGTCAGTATATAAGGTATAATAATATATATAGGAAATAATAAGGAGAGTCTGATATAAAAATAAGTATATGAACATTAGTATTACAAAAAGGGCTTGGGAAAAACTATTTAGTATAGCAAGAGGTGACAAAATCAGGTTTTTGCTATCTGCTAAGAGTGGAGGATGCAATGGTTATATATACAATATTACAAAGGTTGAAGAAGATTCGCAAACACAAGCATTTGTAAGAAATACGGCAAAAAAGACTATAATTTTGGTAAATGATAATATATCTGTTTTGATTGAGCCGCGCTCAGAGTTACTCCTTGCAAATACTATTGTTGATTATGATAAAGGACAATATGACGAGAGATTTATATTTAATAATACAGATGATGGCAAGAAATCTAAATGTGGATGTGGAAAATCTTTTTCAATGTAAAAAATAAACTGGTGCATTATTTAGAAGGGTTTATAAAAATGTCAAAATTACCTTTTATAATAGTTTTGGATATTGATAATACAATTATAGGCACTGTAAATCAATTAAGTAAAGAGCGCGAAGTGTTAGAGTTTATATATAATTTATGTAAAAAAAATAAACATGATAAATGCATCAGCGTTAATAGTATTGATATGCAGAAAGAGTTGAAGGATGGCTTATTGAGGCCTTATATTAATGAGTTTCTACACTTTTGCGATAAAAAGTTTAAAAACGTGGAGGTTTTCTTCTATACAAATAGTACTTATAATTACACAAATACTTTTTTAGCAACTAATGTAGACAAGGCTCTAAACTTCAAAGTAAATAAACCTTATTTTACAAGAGAGAACTCAATGATTATAAATGGCACAACAAAGAAATCTCTTGTGAATATCTTTCCATTTATTGTAAAAAAATTGAGTAAGAGATATCCAGTTATTAAGAGTGAAAAAATGCTTGATTATATAATTAATAATCGTTTTTTATTTATAGACGATATACCGTCGAATACTTTTGAATATGAAAATAGACAATTAGTATGTCCTAAATATGAATACAGATATTATCATGATATTCCCGAAGTACTAATAAAAAAATACAATGTAAACCCAGAATTATTTAATAATAGGTTGGTTCTTGAATATTTAAATAGTACGAGTATACCAATATATAACAAAAATGGGAATATACATCAGCGCAATAAAGAGTTTGTAGAATTGTCAAAGGAACAGCAAAGAAAATATTCGGAGGTATCAAAGGTAAATGATGAGTATTTTAAAGATTTAATAAAGGAGTTTTCTAAAAAATATGTCAATAACAACTTTGTATCTGATAATAATATTATCAAAATAAACAAGAAATTTAAAAATATAAGGTATTTTTAAATATAATCAAAAATATCTACTGGCCTCAGTAGCCTAGACACAGGGATATTCTAATTTTTTTCATTTTAATTTTGAGTACATCTTTCTGTTTTTTCTAAATTTTCAAAAGTTTTTTAGAAATTACAAAAAAAGTTGAGAGATGTACTCAAATTATTCTTTTCATTTTATAGATTTTATAGTGTCTTTTCTGTTTCAACTACCTACCTGTCTTTCTTGTAAAAGCTGTTTTATGTGTAAAAGTTTGCTTTCAAGTTCATTTTCTATTTGGTACAAATGTCTTGAAGTTTGTATTTGATTATTACAACGAGCGCATAATAAACATAAATCCTTTATGTCTTGACTTTCTTTTCTGCAACGTGGTTTAATATGTCCCCACTGTAACTTTATATACTTTAATTCAACATATTCGCTGTCTTTTTCGTTTTTCTTTTTTGTAAAATTAACCTTCGATTCATTCCAACACCATTTTCCGGATACATTTTTTCCATATGCACATGTATTATTTTGTTTTTCAAGTATTTCTTTTACAATTTCTATTCTTTCACTTTTTGTTTTTTTTATATTCATATTTCTTAAATGCCCTGATAATCTTTCTTGTAGTCGTTCAGTCTCTCTTTCTGGAATAATTTCCCAAATATTTTCATCTCTATAATGAGGAGGATTATAAGTAGTCATTATATATTTGCTTATAAAATGAGGTTATGTTTAATCGCTTATAAACAGAATATAATTTGAATCAATTTTTATAATTCAACATTTGCTATACCATTTTTTGCTTTGTATATAAATATATGATTATATATATGTATATAGTTAAAATGAAAGGAATTGAGTGCAGTAAAGAAAGCGTTATGGATATAGATGATTATTCTAAGTATGAGGCAGTTATTTTTGATGCTTATAAGTATGATGCTGATAGCAAGAAAGATGATGCTATTACTAGTTATCCCATCTGTAAGATGGAATCGCGTAGAATATTTTATTGTAAGATTTTCAATATTATGAAATCTTCTTATAGATATTAAATGGATGTTATATAATAGAGTATGAGTATATATTTCAAGGATCATCCTGAGTTCAGACCTAATATCAGTCCAAAAGAGATGTTTAAACTTGGTATTATGGGCGGCTCATATTTTAGAAAAATCAAATCTCCTAAAACTAAAAAGATATATCAAAATCATCATAAGCATTTTAAGTTTCTCAAAGATATTCCTGTTAATTTATTAATAAACCAAGAATATGACAAAAATGTTAATTATTACAAAGTAGAAGTTGGTACTAGCTATGAATACTGGATGGAAAAGAATTGGATAAAAGAAGATATAGACCCTTATGGATGGATAGAATGGTATTGTAATTTTTATAATGGACGCAGAACAGAAGATGATATACGCCAAATAAACAGATGGAAGAAGTCTGCTGGACCAAAGGGTAGATTTAAAAATCAATTACAAAACAAAATAAATGAATTAAGAAGCAATAGTGAGAAAATATATCCGCGATTAAGACAGACACTCCTCCATTGGGCATATGACAGTCGCAAAATGAAAATCATATAAAAAATGATTTTGTATAATAATATATTATAAACTTCTAAGCGTTATTAATGTCTATCAATGATGCTGCTAACAATACTATGAATGATATAGGGCTTGCTGAGGATGAGGATATCAATACAGTACTTGCCGATGATATAGATATTTCAGGACTTACTTTGGATACTTCTTCGTCATTTGATGTAATACTTAATAATAAAATTGGTGAAATTAATGAATTATACGAGTTGAAAACAAAAAATAAAAAAATGATATCAGACGCTAATGAAATTAATTTTATGAATAAGAAGCTGTATAATAAAATTAATGCCGCGATTGACAAAAAATACAAAGAGTCAAAGCAATATAAGAAAAAATGCGAGGAAGAAGTTCAAAAAGCTCTATAATTTTGATAAACTATATAAATATATATCATCATATAATAATATGACTGATATAAATCTAGTTAATAATGCAGTTGATAAAGAGATGATATATTTTATTAATAATAACATCAAGGATATCAATAAAATAGAGCATATTTACAAAAAATATAAGGAAGCAATCAATATTGATAAGAAAGCTATTAAGAATAGAATATGCGAGATTAATAATTACAGAAGGGTACTTAAAGAGCTTGTCAAACAGCCTATTATTAAACAGAGGACGAAAGAGTGGTTCGAGGCACGTGAGAATCGCTTGACAGCAAGTGATTTACATGATGCAATTAAAGACAGCAAGATAAGTGATATGATTGCTAAAAAGAAGGCAAAAATTACGAAGGATAATATTAATTATAATTCTATTAAGGCATTAAAATGGGGTACAATGTTTGAACCTATGGCTTCTCGTATATATTCAGAAGTTAATGGTAATGTTAATATATACGAGTTTGGGCTTATTTGCGATTCTCAAAACGAACATTTCGGGGCTTCGCCTGATGGAATTAATGAACTTGGGATTATGATAGAAATCAAATGTCCTTATAGTCGCAAAATAGTAGATGGCTATATACCTGAAAAATATTTGATGCAAATACAAGGACAATTGGCTGTTTGCAATTTAAATGAATGTGATTATGTAGAGTGCATGTTTTTAGCGTTAGAAGAAAGAGAATATATGGAAGAATTTGAAAACAATAAAGATACAAATATTAAACACGGTATAATTGCAGAATATATCTCTTGTGGTGGGAGCGGAGAATATACTTATTTATACAGCGATAGCAGCAATAGCAGCAATAGCAGCAATAGCAGCAATAGCAGCGATATTAATAAGACAGCTTCTGAAAATATTAATGATATTCAAAATAAAATAGAAACATTTAATGAAAATCCAGAGAACAATAATTATAAGTTTGTAAAACTTACTTATTGGAAGCTGGACAAAATAAATACACAAAGAGTTATATTTAATAAAAATGAATGGGGAGCTATTAGCGACAAAATACATACATTTTGGGAAAAAGTTGAAAGGTTCAAGCTTCTTCCTGTTGAAAGAATAAGATTCATTTGCGACGATGATTAACCAATTTAAGTTGCCTAATTAGTTCCGTACCATCTAAACTCTAATAAACTGTTCGCTTTACTTGTAGGTTCTCCGCCATTTACATATTTTTCATCTGAATAAGTATTGGCGTAAGGATTTACAAAATATACCATAGTCATACTAGTCTCCTGATTATTAGTTAGACATACAGAATTGTAAGTATTGTTATTTATAACATAAGAACCTGGCATATTTAAGCAGCCACATGCATGCTTATCATCATTTGTTGCACACTTTAAGAAACATTGTTTACTATTACTATTATTTTGTGATAATAGGCTTCTTAAAGCAATAATATTGCGATTAACAACTCCTACATCAGTTATAAAACCGCCAGCTCTTGATAATCCCAAGAATATTATTGCAACTTCTGCTTTCATTCTAAAAGTACTACTGCATATATTGTTATTCCTAACAGTATAATTTGTGGAGCAAGAATCGTAATTAGTACCATTAGCTCCTCTGTTAGAATCTGTAACCTTTATATTTTCAGTTGCATTCTTTAAATACGGAGCTTGTGAAATAAATACATATATGGGAAAATAAAAAGAGTTTGTAGTTGTATTCAGCAAACTGGTTTCTCTTATAATATTTTTAATTTTTGCATCAATTTTATTTGTTAATTCACCAATATTAGCATATTCAACGTATGTTTCATTTTTTTCAGTTAGCATTACTTTGTAAGAATTATTGTGTAAATTATCTGGATTTAAATCCGTTATATCAGATATGAGTCGACTTGGTTTAATTTTAATGCAACTGTATGCTAGCAATAAATCCCTATTTTTAACATCAATATATTTTGTTAAATATAGACTTTCATAACTATTATTATCACATTTATAATCTGTGTGATAATCTTCAATTACATTACCGTCTCTTAATATTTCACTTGTATATTTAGCATTACTTCTAAGATTACTAAATTGTCCTAAAATATTATCTAAATCGCATTTTTTACCAATCCCTGAATACTTATCTATAAAGAGCTCCTTTATATCATAATTACAAACACTGACAATATAGAATATGCTTAAAATAACAAATATAATAGTCAATAACAGCAATAATAAATCCTTCATTTTCATTATATATAATAATCTCTATATTATTTAATTATTTTAATTATTTTTATTTTAATTATATCTTTGATTTATATATTTCTACACTAAATCGCTAAATTTCAAATTATAAGTTGCATCATTAGGGTTTACTGCTCTCAAATCGCCATCCGAATCTACATATAGATTCCAACAATTTGCGCCACTTTTATCACATAATTCTAGTCCTTTTGAAGAGGTACCGGTAGCACCTGAATCAGTATATATTTTAACGCCTTTTTCTGCCGTCAGATTGTTATTAGCTATTGTATTCCTCATTAATTTTAAACTTTCATTATCGCTTAGATCCCAAGTTCTGTTATGAATCTTACTATTTACTATACTATTATCATTATTTACTCCAAAAGAGAAAAACTTATTTAAATTAGAGCTAGAATTGTCTAACTTAGTCATATATTCAGGTCTCAATATATTGCTTGTATTATTTACATATGTTCTATATTCGTCTCTCAATATATTGCTGGTATTATTTGCATATGTTCTATATTCGTCTCTCAATATATTGCTGGTATTATTTGCATATATTCTATATTCGTCTTTCAATATATTGCTGGTATTATTAGCGTATGTTCTATATTCGTCTCTCAATATATTGCTTGTATTATTTGCATATTTTCTATATTCATCTCTCAATATATTGCTAGTAGATATAATATGTTGACTATGTATATTAAACTTATTGTCATAATCAGTTGTAACCTCTTTTTTTAATAAACTATCATTATCATCAGATATCGCAATTGTTTCACTTAGTTTACTTTTAACTGCTTTTTTATACTCATAATAATCATATATTAACCAGGACAAAACACCTATTAATGCTAATAATATTAATGTCAATACAAAATATAAAACTACCTCTAATACCTCCATTTTCTTCTTTACTATACTATCTAATAATTTAATTATTTTTATTTATTTGTTTTACCCTTTTATTCATTATATTATAGTAACTATTTTTAAATTTTTACAATTATCTTCTCTTTCTATATTTTTATATTCTTCAATAGTATCATTACCATCGCCTCTCCCTCCGCCTGTGTTATCATAATTATTTTGCATTAATTCATCATATCTATTATTTATATTATCTTCTCCCATTTTTGCATTTAGCGCTTGTCCTCCTACAAAATATCCGCTAGCACCACCATATTTTATTTTGTTATCATCATTGTCATCATCGTCATCATTGTCATCGTAATCATCATCATCGTTGTCATCATTGTCATCGTCATCGTCATCATTGTCATCGTAATCATCATCATCGTTGTCATCATTGTCATCGTTGTCATCGTCGTTGTCATCATTGTCATTGTCATCATCGTTGTCATCGTAATCATCATGTTCTTCGGATACATCAGAAGATGATTCTGAATTGCCTCCATGTATTTCTTCATAATCTTCAAACTCTTCATTTTTGCCCCCACCAATCTTTACAATGTGTTTCATTGTTTTAAAGTTTTTATGATATTTTTCCATAACCTTTTTAACGTTATTATTATATTTATCTCCTTCATTATCTTCATTGTCACTTGATTCTCCGCCATTGTCACTATCTGGATTGTCGCTTGATTCTCCGCCATTGTCACTATCTGGATTGTCGCTATCGTTATCGCTATCGCCACTATTGCCGCTATCACTGTCGCCATCGCCTTCTATTTTGTGTTTATGTATATATTGTTCAGTTTTATCATGAGGTATTTCAAGTTCATCTGTATTTAATCGTAATTGTATTCCCATTGCTTCAAACTCCTGTATTAAAAGCTTGAATGCGTATGGCGTTTGGATAGCTACTATATCATCATTATTACAGTTTTTACAAACATTAATATCATTGGTAATATTTAAGGCAACGAGAGTTCCGCATCGTTTACAAGCACACCACATATATTTATCAGACCTTTCCATCATACTTTCTTTTAAGAACATAGATATTCCGTGACTTAAAACAGTATCTCTTTCCATCTCACCAATACGTAATCCACCGCCTTTTCTTCTTCCTTCTGTCGGTTGTCTTGTTAATTGAGTCATAGCCCCAATACCTCTTGAATTAATTTTTTCAGCAACCATATGTTTTAATCTAAAATAATATGTCGGCCCTATAAATATCTCAGTATCTATTTGACGACCTGTAAACCCGTTATATAGTATTTCATTACCATATTTTTCATATCCATTATCTTCAAGCTTTTTATGTATTACCTCGTTATCTATTGGAATAAATACAGTTGCGTCCCCTAATAACCCGTCAAGACAACACATCTTGGCAAATATACATTCTACGAGGTGGCCTATTGTCATACGCGAAGGGATAGCATGAGGATTTATTATAATATCCGGTTTAATGCCATCCTTTGTATAAGGCATATTTTCTTCTGGTATTATCATACCCAATACACCTTTTTGTCCGTGACGCGATGCGTGCTTGTCGCCAAACTCAGGCTTTTTAATTTTTAAAAACTTTACCTTGCATATTTTGGAATCGTCGCCCGATATTTTATTAGATATGTATATATTATCAACAGTGCCATACAACGAATTATCTGTACTTATTGACACGTCAGTATATACAGTCTCTTTTCTCTGTTCCATAAATACACCGTTCTCAACCTCTATATATTTTTCCCGAATACTTATCATGCCTATTATAATTACTTCCTGTCCTTGTGGGATATATACACCCTTTTTAATAAAACCGTTTTCATCTATATATGAATAATCCTTCTTTTTAATCCCTATTATTTTTACACCACTATCTCGCATTTTTATAGGATTTCCAAAAATTATTCTTTCAGTGTCAGAAATAACTTTGCTTGTCGCAGTAATCGATTTGTAATATGATAGATAGTTTAATCCTCTGTTTATCGCTGCCTTGTTAATCATAATACTATCTTCTTGATTAAAACCGGAATATGTCATAATTGCAACAATCGTGTTAAATCCATTTGCCATATAATCACTCGAAGTATATTGAGCTATTCTTGTATTCACGATTGCCCTTTGCGGATAATGAAGAACATAGCTCATAGTATCAAATCTGGAATTAAAGTTTGTAGCATACATTCCTATGGCTTGTTTAGATTGTGCGGCATGAAACACATTTCTCGCAGATTGATTATGATTACACATAGGAATATTTCCAGAAACTACACTTAATATCGTTGAAGGATGTATTTCTAAATGCGTATGAAGTGGTGTTATATCCTCCTTATTCATAGCTATAAAACTCGTATCAGTTTCCTCATTATCTAAATATTCTATGCAAGCACCTTTGTTCTCAAGCTCATTCAAAATTTTATCATAGAGGCTTCTATAATAATTATTATATCCCTCGATATCTATATTTTTATCACTATCATCATCGTCTTTGATTTTAGTTTCATTAGGCGTTTTTTTGCCACCACCCATGTTAAAAATAGTTGATATATATCCGCCTGTATATTTTTCAATACCTGTAAGAACACCCGAAGTATTATCTTCAATCGGTTTATTATATATATCTCTATAATAATAATCGTCGGTTTTCTCTGCTTCATTTAATTTATTATATGAGCCGTTGAGCATATCAAACCAGTTATTAAAGTTATTATTTTTATATACTAATATATCATTGTATGGATATTCGGTCTTTTTATTATTTTTCAAGATTAATAGAGGCCTACATGGTCTCCCTGCTTCCGTAAATATTCTTATTTCATTATTCGGAATACTCCATGATATAGATATTAATATATTAATTAATCCATTTCTTCTGTAAGCTTTTAATATTCTTGTGATAAATATGGGGTCTCCTGTATATCCATACAAAGAACTGTTTAAAAATACAGCAGTTATGTTTTTATTTATTAAAAAATTGCATCTATTTAATGGAATTATCCCTATATCTACTAGACATTTCTTTATATTTTCTACATTAATCCCTGCTGTTATTTTTGTCAATAATGCCATATTTTTAAGATATCCTATTGAAGCTCCGTCGGGGCTTTCAAAAGGACACATCATACCCCATTGTTGCGAGTGTAATCTGTGAGGACTCGTAATTTTTATGCTTCTATCAATAGGTATATTTACACGCCTTAAATGCGATAAATAGCCTATATAGCTTATTCGAGATAAATCTTGAACAATTCCAAGTTCGGGGTCGCTATTGCTTATTTGTCCCCAACGGCCTTTGAGAGATTTTGCGAATGTTTGTGTGATAATTAAATAATCTATTATTTTGTATATATTGTTATTGTTTATGATTTTATCATATTCGTTCTTCTCTTTGTAAGAACCGTAGTAATATTCTCTGTCTAATCTTATTCTAATATCATCACGCAATTTTATGTAGGATTCTTGAAATAATTCAGTCAGTTTAAAACCACTGATATCTACGCGCTTATATATATAACTATCTCTATCACTGATAGGCAATGTTCCTATTACAGTTTTAATAAATTGTAAAATGAGATATCCGAGATACTTCCCTTTATTTTCTATATCCTCAATATTAGGAAATATATCTGTCATTATAACTGATTTAACGTGTTCAACCGTTGCATATCTAACCTTCTTATATAAATAGTTAAGCGCATCATCTTGCGTATATATACAATATTCCCTTTCATTATGTACATATAGCGAACTAATTATGCTCGGTCTTATGAAGTTTTGAAAATACTCTCTTTCCATTTCATCGCCGTAATTCCCAAATATAGCATCGCATATATCCTTATCACTCTCTATACCAAGAGCCCTAAATAAAATGAATAGGGGTATTTTTTCTTTAAATGAAGGGACGGATACTAAAATAGAGCCGTAATTGTATTTTTTGTTATTATATTGCACTTTTATTTTTTCATCATGATATATACCGTTGCTTTTAATAGGAGTATCTACATAAAAAAATTGAATCTTTGAGGGTTTCACAGAGCCTTTATCGGCGACACAGAGAATTATTCCCTTGTAACTAAATCCATTTGGGTCATCTGTCAATTTACTAGTAAATAATTTGTTAGTTACTATATTCTCTTGTGCAATGATTACCTTTTCTTTGCCATCTATAATAAAATACCCTCCTGTATCATATGGACATTCTCCCATCAATTTTAAAATATCTGAGCCGTTATTTTTTAACAAACAGATATCGCTATGAAGCATTATAGGGATACCGCCAATAGCTATATTTTTGAACTCTTCGTCTTTTACAATACCCTTGTCGTTCGTAATCCTAACTAAGACATTAGTGAATAGATGGGTCTCATATGTAAGATTTCTCATTCGGGCATCATTGGGAGTAATCAATTTAGGGGTTCCATTTTCAAATGCTATTGGTCTATCAACATATATATTGTCACCATTCAATCCGCCTATATAAATATCAACTTTTACAACAAGATTCTTATTACTATCATCCATTTTAATCATAGTAATAGGATTATTAGATTTTATTATTTCAGGTATCTTTACTTTGACAAAGTTTCTATAACTATCTAAATGATGTCCAGTAAAAGGATATTTATGATCTTTAAAATATAAATCTAATATATCCCATTCATTATTAATCATTCTTCTAATATTATATATTATATAATATATATATATTACCTAAAAAAAAATCTATTAACTAATATTCAATATAATATCTGTATATTATTTAATTATTAAATATTAAATTAAAGCCTAAATCATATATTTTGAGTTTTCCAAGATTACCGGGTGATGTATCTAATATGAGACTGAAAGGTTGTATATTTTTATTGCCGAGATATTTTATAGTCACTGTATCATTATTCTCAGGTGGTTCACCTTGTATATGTAATATCCCATTTAAACCGTCAAATACTAGCTTTCTATTTTTTGTATTTTTGAGATTTTTACCATATGCTGCGTGTATAACAGTATTTTGGGTACCATCTTTGTTATATAGTGTAAGTATTCCTTCATTATTAAACTCCATATAGTAATTATCATCTAATGATTTGAACTTTAAATATACAGGGACTGTTAAATCTTTTTGTAAATATTTTGTATCTTCAAAGTTGAATGTATTGCCGCTGTTCAATACATATTCGTAGTTTAATAATATATCACCCCATGGCATATAATGAAAGAAATTAGAAAACTTAGAATATGTCTCACTTATTTTAAACATACTAAATGTAATATCTTGAATGCCAGGATAGCTTTTCCCAGGTTCTGTTCTAAACTTTATATCATTTATAATAGTATTATTATATGACCTATTTATTTTATTTCCAACCTTGCCTTCTCTTCCGGCATATGCGAGAGATTCTGCAATAGCATCACGAGATATATCATCCATTTCCTCTTCTTCTAAGGCACCTTCTTCTGGTTTAGCTTCTTTCTCAGCTTCTTTTTTAACATCTTCGTATATTTTTTTTATTTCATCGCTACTTTTTGAATATAAATCGTTAAAATCTCTGTTCATATAATATTCTGATGCATATTCTTTGAATTGTAGGCATTTTGTTGGCATATAAATGCCGCCCCCATAATCACCCTTTATATGATTTATATCTTCGCCTGCACCTTCTGATACGCATCCAAAATCATTGCAAATATTATTTAAGGACCTTTTTAATAGGTTATCATATCTTGCTTTTTCTGATTTTTTTACTTTGTTATCAAGGGCCCTTAAAAAATATGAATCTTTGCTTGTCATGTACTCCATCCATTTGTTTTGATTAGTATAAGTAGCAAGAGACGGATAATAGTTGTAATAATCACCTTCATTTTTCATCAAATTAGGAATATATATAATTATTTTCATCATACCCTTGAATGTGTATTTCTCAAAAAAGGTGTCTGAAAAATTATAGCTTACATCGGAGAACATATTCTTTAATACATATTTATCATCTTTTGATATTATCTTAGCAATTGATACATATATTGGGAGAGGCAATAGAATATCATTACCTCGTCTGAAAGTTGATTTAACCCTTTTTTTAATAAGGTTTAGGTTTTCGATTATATTTTTCTCAATATCATGCATATTGCAATTGAACTCTTTGTAACACATATTTTCATTTATATGGTCACGGTCGTTATACTGTTCCATAGTCATATGGATACATCTCTGGTGTTTTAAGAATGAGAGCTTGCCCGTTGATACAAACTTTTTAAAATCATCTGGATTGCTCTTGTCTTCGGCAGCTGCTTCCTTGGATATAACTCGTTGATTAGAAGCGGTGGCTTTCTTATCTGTCGTAGATTTTTTATCTCCACCGGGCGGGACAGGAGGAGGCGGTAATTTATAAATAAGCATTTATTATTATTATATTTTATATGGATATAAATAATTGTATAGATTTATGCGTTATCAATAATACGGACTATGACATATCATTGGTAGTATTTAAGATATTGGAGGGGAAATATAGATATATATCAAATAATGCTTGGGAGTATTTAGATAAGAATAATAGTTGGGTTAGCGATATAAAGCAGAATAATTTTAAGTATTCTATTAAAACAGAGGTATACACTTATTTTATTAAGAGAGCTATTGAATTGTGTGATAAAGAAGGTGATAAAAATATAATATCAGGAAAACTCTTAGATATATCTTCAAAACTCAAAGAAGATAAATATATATCTACGATTATTAAAGAAAGCAGACAGTTTTTTATAAATGAATAATAAAAACGAATACGAATTATACAAAATAGTTAAGGAAAACTATAATATTAACAGGAATGATATATATATCAAGGATATATCCGATGCCGGAAAGGGCTTAGTGTGTTTTAAAAACTTTAAGGAATTATTATTAAAAGATAGTTATTTTGAATGGGATTTCTGCATTAAATATTTTGATAAGTGTAATTACGCATATCATATTACTTATAAAAATATTAATTTTTATACTCTTTCTGATAAAGCGATTACTATAAAAGCACGCGAGCATTTGTTTAATAGTATCTACCGTGTTTTTTTGATTAAAAAGCTATTTAATATTAAGCCGGCGCAAGATTTTAACTATTATATATTGCTCAATCCTATTAAACGCAAGCTTCCTAACAAAAAGGGGGATAGCATATGTGCTGCAAATATTAATGGGGGCTTCACATATATTAATTCAAATAACGTATATATTGTAAGAAAAGAAGATTATGAAAAGGTTATATTACACGAATTATTACATCATCATCATGATATACATTTTGAGGGGTGGACTAATGCAAATATTAAGCAAATAAAGAATATGTGCGGGATAGCTGAGAAACAATATTTATTACCTAATGAGGCAATAATTGAAACATATGGTATCATATTAAATACCATATTTTATTGTATTGAACATAATATGTCTTTCGCCAATTTCAAGAAGACACTTGCAAAGGATAAAGAGCATAATATAGCTATCGCTAAAAAAATATTGAACAAACAGGGGAATAATAAGTGGTACGAGAAAACACACTCATACTGCTATATTGTATTGAGAGCAATATTTTACATCTATTTTAAGGAGTTCGTGCGGATATACAGATATAACAATGATGATGACATAACGTCATTCATTACTATGTATTTTCCAAAAATCCTACGAAAAATACGACAATATGGAAAAGGAGATAATAGTAATAACTATATCAAACAGACGATATTTAATAACTTTTAGGCTGTTTTAGGATATAAATAATAATATCAGTATATTTAATAAGGTGTCAGAGAGGGATCAAATGTCAATTGAAGATATTAATTATCTTAAAAATAATAGTATAAAACAGAATTACACATTTTTAATAGATAGTACTGACAGAGATAGAGATAAATATCCGAATCCCAATAAGTATGTAGTTGATTTTACTGTTCCCTTTAAAAATGTGATTGGTATGGAAATAATAGATGCGAGTATTCCGCGTACTATGTATAATATAGATATTGAAAATAACCTATTATATTATTATTTGGGAACTGACGAAAATGACCCTATAATTAAGAATGGTGTAACTGAAAAAATAGCATGCGATATAATTACGAGCAATTGTACATATGTTGATGGCTATACAAAAATAACGGACGGGGGCTTTATAGAACTAAGTAATAACATAAATATATATAATATATATTCAAATCATGTAGCGGGTCCTGAGATAAATACTGACACTAATAGCAGTTTTATAGGAGGAACCGATATAGGAATTACATATTCTTTTAAAATTAAGGCCGAAGCCACATACAGTCCTTCTAAAAATAATACATACTGTGTATTTAGTTTAGGATATTACCATTTATGGAAGCAAACGAAAGAGAAATATACTGGAATGAGTGTAAGTGTAGTCAAGAGAAGTTCTGGAACTTTATATAATATCCAGTTTATTATGGGAGACGGTAGTGTAGTAGGTGATACGCATGTAATTTCCGATGTTGATTTAGAAGAAGAGGTTCATATATGCTGGACGATATTTGAAAAAAAATGGAATATATATATATCAAATAATTCTCTTTCAATAAATATTACAAAACAGATAACCGTAGAAAAAACTATAAAAAATGTATTCTATGTTAAGAAATATATAGGAAAATCTCTTGCTGCTCCTATTACTAATAATCTGAATGGCAATTTATATAAAGAAAATTGGACAACTGATATGAATGCTGTAATGTATATAAAGGATTTTAAGATATATAATAAGGCTCTTAGAGCAGACGAGGTAATATTATGTAAAAATAATAGTATCATGGATATGCCATTTTGGTATAAGCTGTATGATAATAGCACAAAAAACAGCGGAAAAACAGAGTTGATAGATTACGCTGATATATTTAGTAAGATGCCAATTGATACGGGAGATTATACATTGAAAACATTTTTATTAAATTATGAAGAAATAGAAGATACTGAGATAGGATTTAAAAAACACTCAGAACCGGCTGAATTGACAAACTTGTTAGATATATATAGTAGATTACCATTTATATTTGATATGAAGCGGTCTACTATATACGAGAATCTAGGTTTTGATTTATACAATTCTATAAACCCTAATTATATCAATGATAAATATGAATATAAGCCGATGTATAATAGTAATCCGAAAATGTACAAAATGTTTCATAGTATATTAAATCCCGAGATTACAAAAGTAATACTTACTATACAATATGATAAACATATAATAACATCGCCTGGTATAGTATATTTAATTGGGAATAAATATATTGTATTAAAATGTCCAGAAATAGAAGAGCATCTATTTGGTTCATTGTCATATTCTAAGTATTCTCTTGGTTTAGCCAAGTTTCGTGTAGATAATGTAGGTATCAATAGTGAAAAGTTGGCTATTACTAAATTGCCTGTAAGAGAGTTTCATCCTATTGGCAAATTATCGAGGATATCTTTGAGATTTGAAACAAATCGTGGAACACTATATGATTTTAAGGGTGTTAATCATAATATTGTATTTGCTATTTATTATTATGAACCAAAACAGAATAAGTTTCCAGAAGGTTCGATATTAAATCCTGAATATAAGATGAATTATATAGATTACAAATATTACCAAGAAGAGATTGAAGGTGATAGTGAAGATGAAACAGAAGAATATTCAAGAGATAATATAAATGACTATAAAAAGAAAGAGATTGATTATAGCAATGAGGGAATAAAATTGAGACAATATAACGAACACTTTGTAAATAACAATGATATTGATGGTGACGGAGAAGAAGATTAAAATGTATCAATCTACAATAGCTAGAATATCACGGGCTAGATTTTTTCCAAAATTATATATAATATTCGAGTGCATTAACAAGATATGTGTATACTTAAATGAGGCTCATTATTAGCCTGTTGTTTTATGTACTTCCAACTTCTTTTATAATAGCATCAACATCTGTTTTTCTTAAAGTTTGTGTATCAATTTTGTTTTTATAGGGTGTTTTATTTTTTAATGCTGTGCATTTATCAATCAAATCTTTTATACTGTTTTTTTGTTCATCTGTTAAAGTGATTACAGGATTTACGCGTGCAATGTAAACATCAATAGGTTCTAAACTTATTTTTGAAGAATCAGATACTACATAGTTTTTACCAGCATTTGTAATAGTTATAGTATCAATTTCATATAATTCTGCACCTGCAATAGGTGTTGTTTTTAATTTAACTTCTGCTGTTGCAGCTGTCCCAGTAGTATCCGTTGGAGCTCCGATAGTTATTAAGGGAGGTTTTTCTTTGTAATATTTGCCTTTATTAGCTCCAAGAGTTATTTCTTTTATTCCTTTTGTCGTAGAATCAACCGTTATGTTTGCTATAACAGCAGATACAGGTTCTGTTGCTGTATTAGCAGCCGCAGCAGCCGCTTTATATTCCGCAATACTCGGTCCAAATGTTATCTTGCTACTATCGGCAGTTTCATACTTGGTCCCTGCTTTTCCAGGGGTTATTTGTATTCTTTCAATTTCGTAAAATGCTGGGGTAGTTCCGTCTATCGGGGTTGTTTTTAATATAGCTGTAGCTTCTGCCTGTGTAGAATCTGCTACCGTAGGTTTAGGAATAGTTATTGTGGGAGGTCTGTCTTTGTAATATTTTCCTTTATTAGGTCCAAGAGTTATTCCTGTTATTGCTTTTGTCGTAGGATCAACTGTTATGCTTGATATAACAGCATGGACAGGCTCAGTAGTTGAAAACCTTTCTATAATGCTGCCGCCGCTATAATTATCAGCTATACACCCATACATTAATACGATGAATATGGCAAAAGCTAATATTAATGATATATATGTAAAAAAACTCTCGTAATCAATGAATTTATTCATTTAATCTGTAATACTAAAAGATTATTATTTTTAGATTTTTATAATTTATTTCCATATATATATATAGATATTATGACAGATTTAAGTTTATTATATGGTGGAGACGACAATTTATTAGGTGATAATATGGATAATTCATATTCCCCGCAAAAAATTAATAAAATGAGTAATAATGATATGGAAGACAAACATTCAAAACCTCAATATTCACAACAACAGGCTCAACAGGCTCAACAGGCTCAATTAGCTCAACAGCAGGCGCAGCAAATGGCTCAATTAGCTCAACAGCAGGCTCAACAGGCACAGCAGGCTCAACAGGCTCAACAGGCACAATATAAGGTTGAAAATATACATAGTATGAATACATCATTAGTTCCGGTGAATCACAATAATTCTTATAAGCAGCCCGATAATGATTATTCAAAAAGGAGGGGAAATGAATACAATTTCTTTGATAGAATGAACTTAAAAAGAACAGAAGTTATTAAGCTATCATTATTTTCTCTTGTAATTGTTCTAGGTATTTCGATAGATAGAATGCTGACATATTATTTATCTAAATATATTGGTGATAATATATTGACTGATTTCCAAGAGTTCTTATTGAGAATAAGTTATCCTATAACTATCTTTTTATTATTATGGATATTTAAAGCTATTTAAAAAACAAGACAATACATTAAATCAATTTATCAAATAAAAAATATAAAAATATATAGTAAAAGGCTAATAAAATATTAATGAATATTAATTTTATAATAGAGTTTATTGTACAATCATTAATTATATTTTTATTTATCGTGGTACTTGTTGTAAATATTATGGAGATAAGCAATTTTGGGTCTAGTAGATTTAAACTGTTATCTGTATCGTCAAAAGAAAACAATCCGAGTTATGATAGTTTAAACTTACGATATTGCAATTATGATGCTATGTTTTCCGAAAACGATACCGTAGATTATAATAATTTTAATTTTGTAATTATATACGGTATCCTGTTTTTCCTATTTTGGTATAATACTATTATAAATGTGTTTTCAACTTCTGCATTGTCCAATGAAATAAAAATTGCATTTTATAAAACATATTTTAACTATGATATTTATAAAAATTATAATTATGAATACACATTTATACGTGGTCTTCAAATATTTATTCTTATAGCTTTCTTATTTCACTCATATATCTTGTATAATGAGTTTATGGGTACAAATGAAGAAGATATTAAGATACATGATAATATTAAAATCATAGATGCTGCGATTATGGAAAATATTGATTGTGTTTTAATTAAGATTCATGACCCTTCTAGGGGTAAATATATTACAAGAGATACTCTCGCATCATATTTAGAAAAAATACAGTTGTTGAAAACTAAGGTGGATGTAGATAAATATTTTAAAATGTGCATGACAATTATAGTAACTAATAAAAATAGTAATAATGCAAAAAAAACAATTAAGAATGTTCAAAATCTTTGTGACAACCCGAAATGTATATACAGCAAATTAGAAAATAATATAGAAGAAATATTCCCAGAAAATATAGATAAGCACATTGATATAATAAGGTCTGCTATAAAAACAAAAGTATATAGCGATTTTAAACCTTCTGAAATTTCCGAATTATATACTAAATATAAAGATATAAGGAAAAAACTAGTCGATAGCTTTAATATTATAAAAGGCTATAAGTCTTCACATGTTATTTATTATAAGTTTGGACTAATTACAACAGTATTAGCAGGTATATTCTTTGCTACATTCGGCGTGGCATATTTCTTAATTTATGATTGCAAGTATATTAATAAAAAGATCTTTAATACTAGTTTACCATTGCCATTGGATTATTTCGTTAGCACATATTTTAATACGGCGATTGCTTATATGGTAGCAATGATTGGTATTTATATAGCATTTATTATTAATTTCTAATAAGAAACCTGTTAATTTTTATTATAATTATTAAATTAGAATATATATTTAATAATGAATGATATGTTAGTTAATATTATTACGAATATAATATATATAGTTGCTGTATTAATAGTAGTAATATTAATATTAGCACTTATAAATTATACTTTGTATACAATATATTCTATTAAAGAAATAATTGTACATAACACGAGCGAAGATGCTAAACACTACAAACTAAAAGATATTTATAATTACAAATTAATAAACTATATTAATACAATAAATACCAACAATAATTATAAATATGATGTATCGAGCGAATTTAATTCAAGTTCGGTAAAAATAATTGATATGAAACAGTTTACTCTAACTCTGCATACAATTGATGCTAAAGCGAATCCTCCGCCTAGCCCTATTGACCTTACATATCTTAAATATTCTATAAAAAGCAACAAAGACGATAATATTAAAATTCAATTGGAAAATATAGATATTTTAAACCCCGAACATTTTATGATATTGTACGACGAGATATCTATTGATAATAATAAAATAAATAAGGAAAAAATAATAGCCAGCTATAATGATGGCCTTTCTACTAAATATTATAGCATTGAGTATACATTAGAAGACTATTATGATTATTCAAAAAATAATACCGTGGATATTAATATAAATAAAAGTCTATATAGTGATATTGTATCAATTAGCAAAAATGCGAAGACATCTGCGAACGGAACTTCTAAGAAGATAATTACAAAGGATGGAATAATAATTCTTTATGCAGAGAATGGTGATAATAGTAATAAAAGGGATATTTACGGATATATATTGAATGGGTTATTTATGTTAATTCCCACGACATTATTATGGTCAAATGATAAGTATGCGACAGGTCTATATGTAAAAACTAATAATGATTTTTACGAGATAATTTTACTATTAGTATTTATTATAATATTCATCGTATTAATCGCATTAATATACGATTTTTATACATATATATTTAATATTGCAAGTAATGGCAAAATAAAAGAAGAGCTATTTATTACAAAAATTATGAACAAAAATATTTATTTGGTAGTAATAGCATTATGTATTGTTATTTATTGCATTATACATAGTGCAATATATTTTTTTGTATTTATCAGCGGAACTTATAAAAAAATAGAGGCAATGTATGGTGAATTAATTGTTGCCGACGAATATATTAGAAATGAAGTGAATAAATATTTAATATCTGATAAACCCATTAGCAATACAATAATTGAAGCATTTAATGATATAGCATATGGCGGTGATATTAGCTATGTCAATGGGAAATATAATGTAATTGAAGGAACTTCCGACCAAGATATATATGATGTTAAAAAGAAGTTTGAAGAAAAGATGATAGCTATTAATTACAGTTTTAATTACGATGCAAATATATACAATGCGAATAAATATACAAATACATTCTTTACAAAAATGAAAAGTATATTATTATATTCGGTAGATAATGCAGCTAATGATAATATAAATAAAACATTGTTATTGGTACTTATTACCTATTTATATTTTGTTAAGAACAATATTGATGACCCGTATATATTAATTAAATTGAATAAGCTGATATTTGGAAGAGTTGCTAATACAGGTATACCTGAAATAGACGAGGAAATACACAATACCTTGACATTAAGATCTTTACTAGGACACGATTTTGAAAATAAAGCGATAATAGAAGATTTAGAATATGAAAAAAAGCTGATATTTGATAATATAGATAATAATGAAAATGATTCTGTTAAGAATAAAATTAAAAATTATAAAAATGATGAAATTGGTAGTGTTAATAATAATGTTATATACTTTTCAAATAAGTTATATGTAGAATTGGATTATTGGGGTGCTGTATATTGGTTCAATTTATATTTAGTATTAGAAATAATGATAGGATGTCTGGTAATTTTAGCAATATTAATGATTATTAAATATACTGATAATGATATGAAGGAAAATATAGAAGGGTATATTGATAAAATGAAGGAATTGATTGAAACAATAGTAGATGAAATCAAAACAGCCATTCTCGGAGTTGTTTAGATTAAGATTTAAAATATTATTATTTTAATAAAAGAAGGTAATATTATGCCTTGTGAAACAGCATATTTTGTTGACAACGAGAAATATGATATGACACTGTTTTTTATTAACTTTTATATATGCTTGATAATAATAATAACCACATTAATATTCGCAAATACTGTCTATAATTATTATGTATATAATAATATTGTTTCAGACAAAGTAGATAACGATACTATTGTAATAGAAAATGGTACATATCCCCTGAAAGGCACTCAATTATCAACAGAAAACAAGATATTAATTGGAGAAACGGTTGATTATAAGCTGTTTATTAGTCTTCTTCTTGACCAAAATATGTATTATAATGATAAATATTTTACATTAAATATTACAAATATATTATTAGATGTCTTTATGTTGGTGACAATTGTTTTGGTAATTTTTTCAATAATATATGGTGCTATTTCTTATGCGCCTAATTTTGCAGAAGTTATCCGTTTAAAACTTAAAGGTTCCGAACTTCAAGAATATATTAAACAATATTGCTATTTTATAAATAATAGCAGTTGCGATGATTATCATAAGTTTAAACGAATATTAGTTGTCATTGTCTTAGTAATACTAATAATTATATATATTCTAAGACGCTCAATTATCCCGTCTATATATTATCCAGATTATTTAGATTTTGATAAATCAATTAGTGAATTAAAATACGGTAACAAAAATATAGAAAATATGTTAAATATTATATGTGATATGGAGGCAGATTTTTTTAATAATGATAATAATATTACAAAAATAATTAAAAAATTAAATGGACACAATATACATACTGTTGGTATTGTTCATTCGGGTGGTTACGATGTTAATAAAGCAGGGTTAGATAATGCTAAAAAAGCATTAGCAGCAGCAAATGCAAAATTAAAAGAAGCTAATGCAAAATTAAAAGATGCTGATGCTGAATCAAAAGAAGCTAATGCTAAAATACACCAAGGTGCAACAGTAGCTCGCGATGATTCAGCTATAAATGTTTTTATTACTAAAATTAAAATTATAAGCGATGTAATTAAAGATAATAAGGATAATAAGGATTTAGATTTTGTAAAATTAGTAATAGTATACTTGAATAATAAGAAAATATATAATGATAATTCCCGTAAAGAAAAAATTACTGAAATGGCAAGAACATATGCACAATCCTTATTAAATATTATAACAAATGTAATCCCATATTCTGATAATTTGTTTCGTCCATTTAAAACTGAGAATTATGATATAGAAAATATTCTAATAGGAGCAATTCCCGTATCAGATAGAGGTAATGCAGATATAACTGATTCTCCCAATGCCTGTATTATTGAATATAATGATGCTGAAGCCTTTAATGCAAATAACGAGGTGCCAGGGTGTTTTTATACTAATTATCTATTTAAATTAAAAGAAACATCTACTAAATTGAAAACAGCATTGATTGCAATATTAATCTTATCTATAATCTCTATTATAGCTATTTTAGTATTGTTTTATTATATTTATATTAATTACAATGTTGATAATATGAGATGGGCTAACATGGCATCTATTAAAATGATACGTTTATCTTGGAAGAACCCGTTAAACTGGTTTACTATGTTGTTTGGCTATATAATGTTACAGTTAAATAATTTGAAATAATATTTAAGGAGATATTATATTTTACTATTTATATGGATACCGAATATTTATTAAATATTAAAACTATACAGGCTGCTACATTTAAACAGGTTATAGATGCTCTAAAAGAGATATTGATGGATGTCAATTTGGAAATTGACGAGACTGGCATTAAAATAGTTGCTATGGATAATACACATATTGTTCTAATACATCTCAAGCTGGATGCGGATAAGTTCGAGATTTATGAGTGTGCCAAGAAAACATACGTAGGCATTAATATGTTAAGGCTCCATGCGCTTATTAAAACAATCACAAACAATGACATATTATCAATCTATATTAAAAAAGATGATCCTAATCATCTGGGTATAACAATAGAAAATAATGATAAAAATTATAAAACAAATTATAAATTGTCTGTATTGGATATAGATGTGCTGAATCTCGATATTCCACCCGTTGATTTTCACACGATTATAAATATGCCTTCTAATTATCTTCAAAAAATTATTAGAGATATGAATAATCTTGCCGAGTTTATAGAGTTTAGAAACATAGGTGACAAACTCATATTAAGTTGTAAAGGTGACTTTTGCGACCAAGAGACTATCCTTGGTTCCGAAAAATCGCAATCAATAACAATAAAGAAGAATAGTACCGATGAAGAACAGGAGATAATACAAGGCATTTTTAGCCTTAAATATCTATCAATATTTACAAAATGCACCAATCTTTCAAATAATGTTGAGCTATATCTTAAAAATAACTACCCTATTATTCTCAGATATACCATTGCATCGCTTGGAGAAATAAAATTGTGCCTATCGCAACAAGATATATCCCAATAATCATTTGGTCATTTATAGATACACAGAATAATAATATTTTTGTGTAATAAAAATTAGATTTTTTTTAATTTAGGATATAATATATATTTATAATATATATCCTGTAATTTAAATAAGGCCTTTCTTAGAACTATCATAACTTCATTCATACAATTGATGTAATTGCTTGAATATATAAAATCGTTATCATTTATAATGTAATTGATTTGTTTTTTAATTTCAATGAAAATGTTCCCGAATTTGTTTACTATTGTATCCATTATTATATAAAATAAGTGTATAAGTTCTTTAAGTAATTACGAAATTGCAAAAGTCTAAAAATCTGCTTCAAGAGAAAATGTGCGTAATTTAGAGTGTTCCTGTTTTCCGCCGACATTTGCCTTGCTATATTGTGAAACACGGCTTTCGAAGAAATTAGATTTGCTTTCAATTGATATTCTATCCATAAAAGGGAATGGATTATTTGAGTTCCATATTTTTTCATAATTTAATTGAGTTAGCAATCTGTCCGCGACAAATTCAATATATATAGACATTAGATCTGCATTCATTCCTAGCATAGAGCAGGGAATACTTTCAATAATAAAGTTCTTCTCTACTTCAACAGCTTCTTTAACAATTTGATGAACAGTTTCCTGAGGCAATCTATCAACTATCTTAGAATACAGCAAGACAGCGAACTCTACATGCATTCCCTCGTCTCTGCTTATAAGTTCATTAGAGAATGAGAGTCCGGGCATCAAACCGCGCTCTTTGAGCCAGAAAATACTACAGAAGGCACCGCTGAAAAATACTCCTTCAACAAGGGCAAATGCCAATAGCCTTTGAGAGAATGGCGCGGATTCGTCATTAATCCATTTGAAACACCAATCTGCCTTCTTTTTAATACATGGCATATAATTGATAGCATTAAGTGCCTCTTCTTTGTCATTAGCTTCTTTAAAATAAGTGTCTATCAGAAGAGAGTATGTTTCTGAATGAATATTCTCAATAGCCATTTGAAAGCCATAGAAGAACTTAGCTTCGAGTACTTGTACATCATTTAAAAATCGTTCGCCCAAATTGATATTTACAATTGTATCACTTGAACTGAAAAACGCCAATATTTGCTTAATAAAAAACTTCTCATTCTTATTGAGCTTATTGAAATCATCTAAGTCCTTTGATAAATCCAATTCCTCCGGTGTCCAGAAGACACTAACAGATTTTTTATACATTTCCCACATATCATAATGTTCAATAGGAAAAATAGTCAATCTATTTGAAGGTATCAATAAAGGTTCATTATTTGACATACTATATACTATTATAATAATTTATATTTATATAATAAATTATCCTATATTATTAGAAATATGGAAGATACTGGTGCTATAAGAGATAAACGCAAATCCGATTCCGAAGATGAGGAATCTTCTTTTGATATGACTGAATATCTTTTTGGAAATGATGATGATGATGGATTCGTAGCGTCTCAGGAAGAGTCTCTGTCAGGGTCTCAGGAAGCGTCTCAGCCAAGGTCTCCGGAAGAGTCTCCGCCACCGTCGCTACCTGCGACTCTGCAAAGTGCACAATTTAGTCCTACTGCAATTGCTATTAATAAAGACGGAACACTTGATCATGAATTGAAAATGTTCGTAGAAAATTTATACGAAGAACTCTTAACAAAGTTAGATATTTTTTTAACTGTCGATAATATTAGGAAAATAAATACTTCTTTAATAGCACCAACGACTTTAATTGATGGTTATTTGCAAATTCGTACAAATATAGATAGTGTAAAATTAATTCTTGAAATTAACAAATATAAATCTAGTGGTGGAACAGAAAGACTTGTAGAAAAACTTGTTCACATATCTCTATTTCTGAATAGTGACCAAAATTGTAGAGGCATACATATAAGTTCCGATAAAAATCTTCTTATTAAATCGCGTTTGTATATTAAACATAAATTGGTAGAAGACTCGTTAGGTTACGGGCACAAAAATGTAAATAAAGTTATTTCAATTATATTTAAATCTGTTGGACAATATTTTATTACAAGAATTAATATGAGAGGTATTTCTTTTGATGTTGACTCTGCTCTAATTAAATTTTTAGAAAGCTTGGAACGTAATAGAATAACACAAGAAGAAATAATAAAGATAGGCATGGTTTTACAAGAAATAGGAAATAAATACGATGAATACGATGAAACATTAACATCAGGAGGAATGAAGATTATGAAATATAATAAAGTAGTTGAAAAAAGCAATAGTAAGAACGGCAAAAACACATTAGTTAATAACAAAGAACTTAAAATAAATAAGATTAAAGATAAGATAAAGATATTAAAGCAAGATAAAATCAAGAATAAAGATAAAATTATCAAGCAAATTAAACTAATTGAAGATATTAAAACTAAAATTAAAATAGAAAAAGAAAGAGCAAAACAAAAACACAAAGAGAAAGCCTCAATAATAAAAAGGAAAGTCTCTGTATCCAAAACTACCAAAACTACCACAGCAAAACCTAAAACTACCACATCAAAACCTAAAACTACAACTGCAAAACCTAAAACTACAACTGCAAAACCTAAAACTACCACAGCAAAACCTAAAACTACCGCAGCAAAACCTAAAACTACCACAGCAAAACCTAAAACTACCACAGCAAAACCTAAAACTACCACGGCAAAACCTAAAACTACCACCGCAAAACCTAAAACTACCGCAGAAAAACCAAAAACTACTAAAAGACAAGTTAATAAATAAGTGTTATGATGAGCATAGGACACAGCTATCGCCGTTGTCTTCTACGCATCTCAATTTTTTTTTAGCAAATTCAGGGTCAATAGTGAATTGTTGAGTTTTCGCCTTTGGTTTTGTTCGCAGATAATAAGAACCCGTCTTGAGACCCTTAGAATGTCCGTAAAAATGCATAGAAGACAATTTTTGGAAATCGGGTTCTTCTATGAAGATATTGAGGCTTTGTGTCTGGCAAATATATCTCCCTCTGTCTGCTGACATATCAATAATAACACGTTGCTTAATTTCCCACGAAGTTTTATACAGCTCTTTCATAGTCGCATCAATATTTGGGATATTCTGAATGCTTCCCTCGTGCAAAATAATAGTATCCCTCATTTCCTTATTCCATATTCCCTTATCAATCAAATCTTTAATCAAATACTTATTTATCACAATAAACTCTCCGCTTAGAGTCTTTCTCTGAAATATATTATTAGTAATTGGTTCAAAACTTTCATTAAATCCCATAATTTGCGATGTAGATGCTGTGGGCATAGGAGATATCAAAAGGCTATTGCGAACTCCATAATTCATTATTTCAGTCCTCAGGCTTTCCCAGTCATATCTATCGCTCGGCTTTTCATTCCACAAATCAAATTGAAAAAGCCCTTGTGATATCGGACTGCCCTCAAATGTACTATATGCACCACAATATTTATTTTTAATATTTTTAATTTCAAACTCATTAACATAGTCGCTCATATTTTCACCACATTCACCTGATGCTATTTGATTAATAGTATGATATCGTTTTTTTGATAATTCCATTGAAGCTTCAACAGCAGCATGATAGATAGTCTCAAAAATATCTTTGTTTATATCGGCAGCCTCTTTTGATTCAAAGGGATGTTTGAGCATCATAAATACATCAGCCAATCCCTGTACGCCAATTCCAATAGGTCTGTTTTTAAGATTAGAAATGCGTCCTTTTTCAATAGGATAAAAGTTCTTATCAATAACTTTATTGAGGTTTTTAGTAATTACTTTGACAACATCATGAAGCTTCTCATAATTAAATACGCCATTCTCGATATATGTAGGAAGGCAAATCGAAGCCAAATTGCAAACCCCAGTTTCCTCAGGTGATGAATAAATTAGAACCTCTGCACACAGATTGCTCGATTTGATAGTTCCTAGGTTCTTCTGGTTGCTCTTTTTATTCGCAGCGTCCTTGTAAAGGATATATGGAACTCCTTGCTCTATTTGAGATTCCAATATTTTAAACCAAAGGTCTTGGGCATTAATCTGTTTATTATATCTGCCTTCGCTCTCATATTTTTCATAAAGTTTAATAAAATCGTCGCCATATACATCGCTCAGTCCCGGACATTTATCAGGACACATCAACGACCAATGCTTATTACTTTTCACTCTTTCCATAAACAAATCAGAAACCCATAGAGCCATAAATAGATCCCTACATCTTTCTTCCTCACTCCCGTGATTTTTCTTCAATTCCAAAAAAGCCTCAATATCACAATGCCAGGTTTCAAGATATACCGCAATACTTCCAAGTCTTTTCCCTGCTTGGTCAATATATCTCGCAGTATTATTAAATACTCGCAACATCGGTATGATTCCGTTAGAAGTTCCATTTGTTCCTCTGATATAACTACCTTTACCGCGAACCTGATGAATATGAATGCCAATTCCCCCAGCATATTTAGAAATTAGCGCCATCTCTTTTAGTGAATCATAAATGCCCGCTACGCTATCATCATTTACAGAGCAAAGGAAACAGCTGCTCAATTGCGGCCTTCTAGTTCCAGAATTAAATAGCGTTGGTGTAGCATGCGTGAAATATTTTTTACTCATTAGGTCGTATGTCGTCAGCACTTCTTTAATGTCATTACCATGTATTCCAAGAGCAACTCGCATCCACATATGCTGTGGCCTCTCAATAACTTTATTATTAACTCGGGTTAAATATGCGCGTTCCAAAGTTTTAAAGCCGAAATAATCAAATGTAAAATCTCTCTGATAATCAATATAAGTATTGAGCTTCTCTTTATTTTTACACACGATTTCGTATAACTCCTCGGATACTAACGGAGCATTATTATTATGAATATCCTTGTTATCATAAAGAGCTTGAACTGTTTCAGAAAATGAAGGAGATGTATTTTTATGATGGTTTGAGATAATAATACGCGAAGCCAAAGTATTGTATTCCGGGTTATCCAAAGACATACTACCGCACAAATATGCAGCCATTTCATCTAATTCGCTCGTTTTAACACCGTCAAAAATACGAGAGCATACCTTCTGAGCTATTTCTGATACATTAATATTTAGCTCACCTGATAGATTTTTAAGACGCATAAGGACCTTGTCAAAGCTAACATCTTCATATTCACCATTCCTTTTAATAACTTTCATAATTATATTATTATATTAATTTATCTATATATATATTTTTATAATGGATATGGAGGAAACTGCCCCCCAGCGCAGGCTATTTACACCCTTATAATATATTTAGTATTACCTTTATGATAACTTAAAAAGAAGCCTATTTTTTATAATAATTGAAAAGAATAATTTGAGTACATCTCTCGATTTATTTTATAATTTCTAAAAAACTTTTGAAAATTTAGAAAAAACATAAAGATGTACTCAATTTTAAAATTGAAAAAATAATAATATTCCAGTGTAAAGTACCGCTCCGAGTCTAAGTATTTTATAATAATTATCAGTAGGCTTATAGGATGTCGTAGTCTAGTATAATGCCATTTGAGGATTGCTTGTACCCATTTATTTTTATAATTCCCCTGTGTTCTTTGCCATGACATTCTTTACATAGTGATGCTAGATTATGCGTTGCATTTTTATGAGAGGAGCCTATGAATCCGTTTTCATCTGCGTCCTCCTGATATCTAATGTGATGCGTTTCAACAGCAATACCCTGACATATTTCACATTTATCAATCTTCTTCTTTCTGTTATAATTAGATTTCTTATTTTTAATTAGATCTTTGTCTATTTTTGTGAACTCTTTTCTAAACATCTCGGCCTTTTTAAGGAAATCCAATGGCATATCAAGAGATTTACATACTTCCAAACCATACATATTAGAACCCTGTCCGTCCTGTATTTTCCTATTATATATGATTTCATTATTTTTGCCAATATCTATTTTAATATGCTTAACAAATAATTTATTATCATTGATATGCTCTTTAATACAAGACATTTCTGTTAGTTCGTGAAGATGTGTTGCAAATATAAAAGAGGCCCCTTTATTTATCAGCATATCTATTCCAGCAGATACAATAGCAATCCCAGATATTGATTCAGTCCCACAGCATATTTCGTCTCCAATAACCAAACTATATTTATTACATCTCTGCAATATATTCCGCAATTCGGTCATTTCCACTGTGAAACTTGACATCCCTTTATATATATTATCCATTCCCGAAATCCTCGTAAATATTCTTTTATACGGATAATATACCATTTTTTCAGCGGCTACAAACATACCAGATTGAGCCATAATAATATTTAAACCAACAGCCTTCATAAATGAAGATTTTCCAGAAGCATTTATTCCATATAACAATATGCCATCTTCATTTATCCTTACATCATTCCCAACATACTCGAGTTCATCGTGTAATCTCTCAATCAACGGATGCCTCATGTTTTTCATATTAATAAAAGATGATTCTCTCTCGCCTTCACATGTTTCATCAGTGTCGTCAGTGTCGTCAGTGTCGTCGGAAGAATCTAGTGATATTTTAGGTCTTTTGTATCGGTAATCAAAGGCATTTTTAGCATTATTTGCTGCTATATCTGTGCGTATTAGATATTTAATGAGAATATCAATATTTTTATTATTTATTTCTATAAACTCTCTAACAAAACCATTGTAATAATTCAATACAAGCGCCGAGATTTCTTCGTTATATTTGCTGATATTTTTTGAGAGCTTCTCAGTTTCGCTATTAGTCATCTTATAATTTGATGAAGAAGATGATAACAGCTTTTTGCTAAATTTGCCGATAATATCTTTGTTATTTTTAAAAGCCGTCTCATATCTTTTCTTAGTTATTAAAATAAAATATTCTTGGTCCTTATCATTATAATCTATTTTACATAGCGTGCTATCATTAATACCTATGCGGTTTATTTCTTCACATAAAATCTCAATATCTCTATATGCCATCTTGATACCCTTGGCATTATTATCTATATCTTCATATACTCCTTCTTTAAATATATTTCCCCAATTATTTTTATCAGCCAAATTATATTTAGAGGCATTCTCCAAATCCAAAATATCTTTGTAAGAATTAATTATAGTATGTACAGCTGATATAATAGTCCCTTCATTTTTATTGTTTTCATCATAGTCATCGTAATCTTTCAAGATATTATAGATGCCTATACAAGCCTCCATAGATTCATTGAAGCTTGTCCAATCCTGAGGAGCTACCTTATTCAAAAGAAGTTTTCTCTTGAATCTCTCCAAATCACCAATATTCGCTAGATACTTTCGCACCTTTATATAGGTATTTTTATTCAGTAATTTGTCAATATCATCATAAGACTGATTGATTTTTTTAATATTTATCATAGGTGCTAGTAACTTCTCTTTAAAATATCGTGAACCGAAAGCAGTAGCGCACCTATTTAAGACATCGATGAGAGGCTTATCATTCTGATACAATCCCAAAATATTTAATTGAACAGCAGAATTAAACTCGATTGTCATATTATTATTGTTCTCAAAAATCTCAGGAACTTGTAGCTCTTTTATAATATCTGCATTGTGTTCATGTGCAAATTGTAATAGACAACAGAATCCTTCACGCGATATAGTAAGTCTCTCCATATTTAACATCTCAATTATAGAAATCAGCCCCTTCTTCATAAAGAATGCCTTCTCCAATATTTGCACCTGATTTATTATGCTCTTGAAAAACTCTATGTATTTACATTCTCCCCATTTATAATGTACCAAAATGTTATTAATATTCAAGTTTTTTAATATCTTTCTCCTCTCCTTCTCCTCAATTTTATCACCCAATATAATTAATTCAATAGGATTATATGTGCTAATCATCCGAAATACTTCGTCATTTGCGAGTTCAGGGTCATCCTTCGTAGAACCCACTTCATATATGAAGGTCTTCCCTGTTGATAAATCAATTCCTGATATTCCCGCAATAATATACCCGTTTATTATTTCGTACATTATAACCATCATATAATTACTTCGCTTATCTGTTATATTTATATTGGAGCCCGGTGATAATATCTCGGCGACCGTACGCATCCTATTTTTATTATTGCCAGCCATCTGCTGTTCCTGTTGAATAATTACAATAGTATAATTGTTATTCAGCAATATTTGCGTAAACTTATTAAGTGAATGAAGAGGGAATCCGGCCATCACAGGATTATTTAAGGATATTTCAGCAATTGATTTGTTCTTTTTCGTAGTTATGATACCGCATATATCAGCAACCTTATATATATCATTGTTCTCGGCGTTATTATTTTCATATATTGTGTACATTTCATAGAATGAGCCAACTTGTAAAAGAACAATACATTTCTCACCATACTGCTGTTTGTATTTCTTCATATATTCAATATATTCATCGATAATCATTGTCATTATAATATATGTGCTATATTCTTAAATAAAAATAATATAAGAAATATATTTATATAGTTATATATACATTTGCAATAAATATAATATGGAAAAGGAATTGGAAAAAGAGTTTGACGATGTTCTAAACAAGCTTAATGACATTGATTTGGAAATTATGGGCTTGTCTGATACAATTAAATTGGAGTTTTACAAATATTACAAACAGGCGAGGACGGGCGATTGTAATATTGATAAACCGTGGTTTGTTAATGTAACTGCGTGTGCCAAATGGGAAGCTTGGAACAGTATCAAGGGAATGACTGTTAACGAGGCTATGGAGAAATACATAGAATGTTATAAAAAATATATCCTAAATCCCTAAACCCCTCGAATTATACCTTATAAGGCCAGTGGGTCAATCTTAATTTTATCAAACATACCCTTAGCTTTATCTACACCCATATTCATCAATCCTTGTTTATTTATAGCATTTACCTTACTTTCACCAAGGATTGATGAAAATCCTTTGCTAAGTTCATCTTTTTTTTTGTCAATATTTTTTTGCACATTTTTACTTATAAAAGGTTTTATTTCGCCTCTTGCTTTATTTTCGCCGGTTTTTAATTCTCTTACTTGCTGTAGTAGGTCTTTTTTAGTATCCAATATTTTTTTTCGTTCAGTTGTAATATCTGCTATTTTATCAAGATTTAAATTAGTTTTACCTAATGCGTTTTTATATAATTCCATATTAGTATCTTTTATGGTCTTGTCATTTTTAATATCAAAATCCATCAACTTTTTTTCAACTTCTCTTCTTTCTGCTCTTGCTATATTCGCTTTATCTACTTTTTTCTCAAACTCTACATTTTTATTTTGTAGGTTTGTAATTTCAGCACTCTTTTTTTCTTTTTCTTCTTCTGCTTTTTCTGATTCTGTCATATTAGAAGGTTCAAGTAATTTTTCATTGTTCTTATAACCTTCTAATTCTTCTATTTTTTCTACATAGTTATCGTATGCTTTCTCGTATAAGTTCATAAAATAGCTATGTTTATACAATTCAAGTCTTGCCATTGATATTGCAGCGCCGACGCCAGATTTTAATACACCTGATTTGAATATTGTTTCACTATTAGAATGTTCGCTTATAATTTTAGCATCTTTCTTAGCATCTTTATGTAATGTATTAATATCAAAATTGAACCATATTTTATAATATGCATAGAGAATTAACATAGTTATCAATGAAGGAAATAGTATCCCTGGATTCAGCTTTATACATTCGTATATAATATAAAATACTATTGATATAATACCCAATATAATATATATTATCGTGTTAATAAAAAACATTACTATATCATATATAAACCCTAAATTGTTATTCATCAAGATGCCTATAAGAATTAAGAATAATACAAACTTTATAATTGTTCCTATAATTGGAAAATTAAATATACCCATTATCCCCGAATATAAACCACCAATTACTTGATATATCCCCGAAATAATAGAAACAATTATTTTTATAAATAAACTATTACATGCAATAAGCACTATAAAAAAATACACAATGGCGATAACTAATATATAGAGAAAATTGAGAGCAGATATTAAAACATATATAACATTTCTCCAATATAAAAGCATAATTATTATAAATAACCCGATAGACAGAAGTAAAATAATTGGATATGTTAAAATAAAACTTTTATACAATTCGTAAGCATTTGAATAATCATCAAATATATTTTTATGTTTATTCTCAATTTTGACAGTAACTGGATTATAGTTGACCTTTACAGGTTGTTCGATAGGAACTACATTAAGATATGTTACATCTTCGTCTGGATTAATAATTTTCACCTTTGTGTCTTTTATATAATCCTCATCATATATTCCATAATTTAAAAGTCTAATCGCAAACATATTGTTTTCATTAAAATACAAAAACTTACAATATTTAAATAAATATTGTAAATATTTTACAATATTAGTATCACTATATTTAATGTTAGAAACACTACCTTGGTGTGCTATACTTTTGGCATATAATACTCTTTTAAAATGCGTACTATCCTTCAGCTTATTAAGATAAGAGATATATAGTTCGTCTCTTTTATCAAATAATTGATAGAAGTCATTAACATTATTTTTAATAATTGTTTTAATTTTCAAATCATTTTTCTCTGCTTCTCTTATTATACTACCTATATAGTTTGCTATTAAATTATAAGCAGAGTCTATCTTTGTTGCCATTGTAACAATAGGGTTATTTAGATTATTATATCCTCTATAAATCATATTACTAAGCGAAGCTAATATTTTAGCTTGCACATCTGTATTTATATCTTCATCAATTCCTGCTTTAACATTTTTTATAGTATAATAATAATTGCCTAGGACTTCGCTACTTATAACATTGCTAGTATCTGTATAAGCACCTGTTTCGTAGCTGCCTAAAATACATATTATGGCTAATGGGTCATATGGAATATAATTTCTATATTTGCCTCCTTCAAATGTTTGAATGCTTTCGCATACATTATCGTTATTTACAACATATTTTTCGGCGCAGCTATTATAACACTTAAATATTTTTCGTGTTTTATCACTCTCATCTATTTTTCTACGACCATTGTTGTTTCCCAAATAATAATATGGTATTGTGAACCAATCATGCCACCTATCTGTTAAATTATTACATTGCGATTGCTTTTTTTCCAATAAATAATATTTAGGTTTAGCTTCATTATAAACTATTTTTTTTTGAACCGTATTCTTTTTTTCAATTTCAACCTTGTCTATATCGGCAATTTCATCATATTTCGAACCACGCTCAACGAATATTATATTTTTTATTTCCCAATAACTATTCTCATTTGGACCAGCTCCTTTTTTTTCATCCATAGTTGCCCTTGCTCTTGCAGGTGTTCCACCTGATGATGCCGGCGGTTTAATGATTATATTAGGAGGTTCATTGCTATAATATTTCCCCCCACTATTTATATTAATACTCTTAATAGCCCCATTCTCATCAACTGTTATAGGCCGAGATTTATCCAATTCAGCATCAAATGTTTTTATAGCAAATAAATCATTTGATTTATCAATTTTTTTAACATCCATAATATAGTTGTTGTTGTATAAAAGCTCTAAATCCTTGCCATTAACATTGTCTGTACATTTACTCATTTTTAAAATGCCTTTTATGTTAATATTATATTATAATATTTTTATAATCGCTTGTATCTTCCTTTGTAGCTTCTCCACAAACCTTTGTTTTAACAGTACAATCATCATATACATAGTCATTATCTGTTCCGCATTTTGGAGCATATATATATTCTTCATTAGTTGTACCCCCTTTGTCAAACTTATAGTCGTGTGATATACCATAATATTCTGATATATTAGGCTTGTCGCTTTTCTTAGGCATTTTGATATTATATACAAGCGTCTCATCTATACCATTTTTACTATCACTTATATAAGAAGGGTCTTCTATTATTATAGAATCCTTAATTGCATTCGTATATTTTGACCCTCCTGTTATTATTTTTATTTTATCAATTTCATAAAGTTGCGGAGTAGTTCCAGTAATTTTTTTTAATTCTGCTTTTGCTTCTGCTTGTGTAGAACCGGGAGTAGTAGGCTTAGGAATAATTATTTTGGGAGCTAATAGATATCTGCCCTTACTGCTGAGGATTATTTGTGATATCTCACCAGCTCCATCAACTGTTATATCGCCTACTTTTGCTTTATCATTGCTTATATCATGTATATATTTATAATCAAAAGTATAGATATTATCATATAATCCGTCTGTATTATTTAGTTTTTCATCCCTTGCTTTTATTATTGACGGAGTGTCTGCTAAACTGTTAAGAAAATCGCTGGAACTATTGGCATAATTGCTAAATCTACTATAAGCGGCTGATAATTTATCAAAGAAAGAGTATATATTTTGTGGCAGTCTTTGTAATACTGAAATGATATCGGTATTATTATTTGACCCTCTGCCTCCTTGCATATTTTTTGAAAAAAAGTTAAAATTACCAGGACCAACCAAGCTTCCTGTTCCTACACCGCCTGAATTTTCAGGGGGTTCATCATCTTCGCCAAAAAACACAAGTATTATGAAAGCTATAAATACTATCAATATCACTAATCCCGCAAAAGGTTTTGTCCACATCATCATAACCTTCCATATATTAGCAATTGCGGATGTTATAGTAGTAAATAGGCCGCCCGATAAACCAGAAGAGTTATCAACTACCAATTTTATATAGTTAAAAGTTAGGTCGTTATCTGCTATTTTTCTCTCATTATCCATTTTGGTATTGTCTTGTTGTTTTAGAAAGTCTCGCTCCTCTCCAAGTTTTATATCTTCTACTGCATCATGTACAATATCTAAATAATCTTTTGATAATGTTAAAGTCTTATCTAACAAAAAATCTTTGTAAATTTTCAAATAATCTCTAATTTCTTTTAATATTTCATAGTTAGGTTTTTCGACATCATATTTATATATATAGTTGATAGCATATAACATAATTACATTAAGCAATATTCTTGAGTTTTTATTATTAACCAATTCAGGAGGTGCAAAAATATTCATAATAAATTTTTCTATAAAAGATATAAAAATATTAAAAAACCTCTGCCACTTACTCAGCTCTTGTTTTTGTTTAACACTTTTATTAACATCTTCTGTATTCTGTGGATTTCCGAAATAAGAACCTTGTACAATAATGGCATTATTAGGATCATTTTTGGTAGTAGCAGCAGCAGCAGCAGCAGCTGTGCCAACAAAACCTGTAACAAGATTACCTTTACCTGCGCCAGCAAGAGCTTCAAGAGGATTACCTGTACCTGCAATACCAGCAGCAGCAGTAGCAGCAGCACCTAATGGAGTTGATGCGACAGCAGTAGCAGCAGCTTTGTCAGCTAAGACTTTAGCAATGTCGGCCATTTAATAAATAAGCTTTAATAATTATCTATATAATTATTTTGAAAGTTTAATATGCCCAAATAAATAAATATATATTAATTAAATGTATATTTATTTATTGATATTTTTACTATTAATATATACCTCATTTTATTATATATTTATTGATGAAATCTCTATATATCAAGTTTCCATAAACAATTTTGATTTTGAACTTTTATATAAAAAACAGCCCATAGTAATCTCTGATTATATTAGCGATATCAATTATATTCTCACTAATTGGTTTAATTATAATATTATATATAATCTAAATAATAATTATATATGGCAAAAAAATAAATATAAATATCTGTTCGTACAATCTATTTCCGACAATCCAGTTGAGATACATCTATGCAATCCTTCATCAAAAATTACAAATGGCATCCCTGAAACAGACAGTAATATTACCTCTATCTTATTGAATAACAAGTCTATAATAATTCCCTTTAACTGGAACTATTATATTTCCGGAAATACTAATATGTATGGTATTCACGATTATATCACGATTTGCGCAGCAGTATTATAATATAGCAATATTAAACAAATGATGTCATCGGTGGGGTTCGAACCCACGAGTGCTATGCACATCAGATCTTAAGTCTGACCCCTTAGACCGCTCGGGCACGATGACATAAAATGCCATAAAGGCTATATTAAATGAAAAAATGATTTATTGTGTTATTTTGATTTATATATATATATTATCAAATCCTTATATCTTTTTATTGCCCGCTTCCGGCTTTGAAACAAGGATTCGATATTATCTATTCATATCCCCATCTCGCACTTCTCGTCTTAAAAATAGGATATGGAAGATATCTATTATTTGATTCACGCCACTAATAATTCGGATTGTATTTCGTGGAATGAATTAAAAGTTGGCGATTTCAATACAGATGACCAATTCCCTGGCGTATATATGTCAGTAATCACAAAGGACAATATAGATAGCGAGAGCATATATCCTGGAAAATACCTGATGATATTTTCAAAAATATTACTCGGCCAAAATAATTATCATATAAATGCTCGGGATTACAATGGTATCATTGCGGAAAAAAACACATATTATCCATGGAACTTGCGCAAGTTTTTGGATTGTAAAGATAAAAGCTCTATGAACGAGATTATTTTTCACGATAACATAGATATTAAATATTGTCGGAAAATCATTGACACGACTGGCTCGGACTACAAAAGCCTACTCCCAAAAATATCATTAGATTCTCCCGAACTGCAACCTGATATATCAGTGCTACCATTCTACTGTTATCCATTTGAATCTATGTACACAGGGATAAATCCCTTGCCTCCAAGTTCAAACGAATGGTATATTATGATGTCTAAAATTGCCGATATAAAAATAGATAATATCACAGACATATCGGATGACATCAGGCATGGAATCAGGGAAAAAATTAGAGAAAAAGCAGAATATTTATATATGAATCGCGATAAGCAAAAAATAAAGTATCTAAAAGAGTATACGACATAAAAAATGACAACAAATAAAAATAAAAATATAATATATGGACGATATTATTGACAACTTCGGATATATAAGTATATCAGAAAATAATGAATTACTAACCTATATAAACACATTGGATATAGATTATAATCTTAAAAATTATTTATATGATTTAATTGAAAATGATAATCATACAGATTATTTAACTATATACAATATATGTATGGAAAATGACATTGAACTCCCGCCATTCTAAATATCATTAACATCAACCTATTTCTTAGCCTTCTTTTTAACTACTTTGGCATCTACAATGCCCAACATATCATTTTCATATTCCTTCAAAATATTATTGCGGTGCTCCTCCCATTCTTTTTCAAGTTCATTCAAATCATTCAGCCACAAATCTTCAATGTTCGTATTTTTCAGATTTCTCAGCCTTTCATCCAATTCATTATATTCTTTCTCCAATATAACCTTTCTATCATATGTCAGTTGTGATATAGGCATTTTTAGCAGATAATTATAATGCTTATAATTAATACCAGCTTCTCCCACAGCTCCTGCTTCATCGTCTTCATCGGTACCTGCTGCGGTTGCATTCTCGCCCAATTCTTTTGAAGGTTCATCGCTTCCCATATTGATTGGTGGGTAATTTAATTCAATCAGTCTCGCAGTAATCTCCTTCAATTTTTTATTCATAATTTTAATATTTCCTGCAATTACATCAAGGATAAATCTCATTTTATTGCTCAACACCTTAGCCTCTTTTTCAAGATTTTTAATTTGATAATTCTTTCTCTCAAAATATTTCAATATCCTTGTCTCAGACCATTCCTTGATAATTTCAATTGCACTTTCGTATTTTTGAATAGCCCCGTCTTTGTTAAAGAGATGGATATTATTAATGCTGAGATTCTTGCTAGATTGCAGTTTAAACAAAGTATCAAAGTTTCCCTCCATAGTAGCCTTAACACTAGTGTTGAAATGTAAGATAAACTTGACATTCTTTGATGTATAATGATTCTCTATGTATTTCAAGTTATTTAATCCATTTGTAATCATATTTTCAAGGAACTCCTTATAATCTTCTGTCCATGTTCCAATAGGTAACTCAGTTATCTCTACGGTAGAATCATCAACCCATCTATAAACACCCTTGCTAATATATGAGTTTTTCTCTGCTTTAATAATACTTCCTTTAAATCCCAGGTAATATGGAGTAATATCACTTATTTCTAAGATATCGATTGTATCATTAATAGTTTCGAGGTCCTCTTGTGATTTTGCCACAGTCCCTGACATTTTAATGACATTGCAAATAATCTTACATATATTAATCAATTCGCTCGGGTCAAATTGTGGAATATTTGTAGAATATCCAGTTCCAATGCCAATACCACCATTCACTAGAATCATAGGAATGATAGGAATATAATATTCAGGCTCTATTTGTTCACCATCATCATCCTGATAATTCAAGATAGCATTATCCTCCTCCTTAAATATCAATCGGGTTAGCTTAGATAATAGCGTGAAAATATATCTCGCAGATGAAGCATCTTGACCACCCTGACAACGGCTGCCAAATTGGCCATTAGGACTCAGTAGATTGATATTGTTAGTTCCTACATAGATTTGTGCCATACCCACAATAGCCTGTTGGAGAGAGTTTTCACCATGATGATATGCTGAAACTTCACTAACATATCCTGATAATTGTGCTACCTTTATTTCATTCGTGTATAACCTTCTTTTAAAGCAGGCATAAATAATTTTTCGAGTGCTTTCTTTGAGACCGTCGCAAATATGATTAATAGACCTCTGCAAATCACGATTAGAGAAATGAATCAAATCTTTATCCACGAAGGATTTATAATCCACATTCAATGCAGAATAATCCAATACATTATCCTTGTTATAGCTTTGAAGCCATAGCTTTCTGTCATCAGCTCTTTTCTTATTAAAAGCTAAATCAATGACTTCGTCAGCATTTTCATCATACACATATGTTACCTTCTTCATATTCTTAAAATACTCCTTGGCCTCTTGATCGTTCGAAGTACCGAGTCCCTTGTAATATTTGATTTTCCACGAACCCTTCTTGGCTACATCGGTTTCACTCCATCTTTCGTAATCCGACATATTATAAAACTCAATTACATCTTTCTTGCTATTTGTGGCTTTAATAATAGGCGTGAGCATAGAAGTAAGAAACCCTGGGATTTCATACAATTCATGCCACATACTTTGAAATATATTAAATATGAGACCTTTGATATGGCTCCCGTCGTGATCCTGGTCAGTCATAATCATAATAGAGCCGTATCTAAGCTGACTGATATCAGTATATTTCTTGTTCTGCTCCAATCCTAAGATTTTTTTAATAGCTGTTATTTCATTATTATCCGATATTTTTTGCAGAGTTGCATCCTTTACATTTAGAATCTTACCTCGCAAAGGAAATACACCGTATCTGTCTCTGCCGATAACACTGAGACCGGCAACAGCCAATGTTTTAGCCGAATCTCCCTCTGTCAAAATTATCGTGCATTCTGCACTATTTTTTGTACCCGCCAAATTGGCATCATCCAGCTTAGGAACAATTATGCGTGATATTTTCTTTCCGTCAGTTTTAACAAGCTTCTTCTTATCATAAAACTCGGTGATACTAAGAGCCTTGTCAATAATTCCAGACTTGAATAATTTTTCATAGAACTTGTCACTCGGTTCGCACTTTGAACCAAACTTGGCGACAGGTGTTGTAAGTGTCTCTTTACTCTGTGAATCAAAACTCGGATTTACAATCAGAGCCTTGACAAAGATTATAAGATTATCCTTGATATGCTGTGTTTTTACTACCTTCTTCTTTTTCGCCAAAGTCATATCAACGAGATTTTTAGTAATCATATTTGTGATATATTCAATATGTTTCCCTCCCTTAATCGTATTAATTCCATTGACGAAAGAGAGATATTCGAATGACCCTGATTTTGAAATAGATGCTGATATTTCCCAACGTTCCCCACAAGATTCATACACGAGCGGCTGCTCCTTCTTATCCAAAAATAGCTCACAATATTTCTCAAAATCCTTAATCAATATCTTCTCGCCGTTGAAATATACAGATACATCTTTGTTAGTCGTGGCACAAGCATCAATTACCCGACGATGAAACAATTTATAAATATCCTCTGTAATATTTTTAATCCCAAATCTTTCATAATCAGGCTTAAAGGTTATTTGAGTATATGGAGCTTTTGAAGAGGCTTTGACGGTGGGCTTATCGCGCTCTGTCATATTATTCCTGAAAGTCTGAGTATATATTTTGTTAGTATAGTGGTCTACTGTTTCTATAATAAACTCCTTAGAAAATATGTTAGCAAGCTTACTTCCATATCCATTCTTACCACCCCATATCTTCTCCTCGCCTTTATCATAGTTGGTTGATGTCAGAAGCTCGCCGAAAATTAATTCTGGAACCCATAAATCGCCATAAGTACTATGTTTTTTGATATCAATACCATTGCCGTCATTATGAACAGAGATGACGCCTGTATTCTTGTCAATAGATACTTTGATATTCTTGACATGTTTGATATTTTCTTTTCCCTTAGCTTCTTCGGCCTTTAAACGCATAGAATGATCAATTGCATTTACAATGACTTCGTCAAAAATCTTCAAAAGTCCAGGAATATATGTTAGTTCATCTGTATCCATTTTGTTTGTAGCAGAATCAAAGACATAGCTGCTGATTTTTTGCGATTCAATAGAGCCTATATAAGTATCTGGGAGAGCAAGAATATGCTCTAACAATTCGTACTTTTTATATTTCTCTTCAACCGTTTTGTCAGTCTTGGAAGGCTTGGCATCTACTTCTTTCAAAGTTTTGGGAGGCATTCTAATATATAAGCTATTAATATATTTATATAATCAATTTTTATATTTGCGACTAAAAAATAAAAAATAAATTAACTTATTTTATATAGATAATGGCTATATTAGAAATAACTAATAACGAAGAGTATAAAAATATATTGAGAGGTAATAAAGTATTAGTTATATATTCCGCATCATTCTGTAAGCCTTGCAAGGAGATATATCCGTATATGCTTGAATTATCTGAAACTTACAAAGATATAATTTTTATAAAGGTTGATATTCAAAAATGCGAAGATATAGAAGATATCAACAGTATCCTCTCTATTCCTCATTTCAGGTTTATTAATAATACCCAAGAAATATGTTCATTCACAGGTGCCAACAGAAGTTTAATAATAGAGTCCATAGAGAAATTGCGATTATCTTGATTATAATGTATGTAATAATATATAAAACATTGCAAATATATATATATATATAAAATGCTATCAGTAGGTATTCCAAAAGAATTAAAAATAAATGAAACACGTGTATCATTAATTCCCGAAGATGTTAAGACCATTGTTGACGAGGGTATAATTGTATATTTTCAAAAAGATGCAGGTGTTAATGCCGGATTTAAAGACCATGAATATATTGAATCTGGTGCTATTATGATAAATACAATTGAAGAACTTTATAATGTCGCAAATCTTATCGTAAAAGTAAAAGAACCGCAAGAAAGTGAATATCCTCTTATTAAGGAAAAGCATACTATTTTTACATTTTTCCATTTTGCTAGTAATCAAAATCTTCTCGATAATATGATTAATTCAAATGCAACATGTTACGCTTATGAAACAGTTTTAATTAAGAAAAGCGAAACTAATATATATTATCCAATATTGGCAAATATGTCTATTATCGCAGGAGAAAAAGCATTTGAAGAAGCAGATTTATTTATTAAAACTCGTATTCAATATCATTATTATCATATACCTATAACAATTATAGGTGTCGGGAACGTGGGTATTTCTTCAATTAATTGCGCTATAAAGATGGGTTATAAAAATATCAATTTAATTGATGTAGATATGGATAAGATTACAAAAATTAAGGCTTCTGCGGACAACAACGAAGATACAAATGGTATTATCAAAATATATAATATGAATGAAGATAATTTGAGATTACTTATGAAAAAATCTATTATTACTATAGGAAGTATATACAATACTGGCGCTAAGGCAAATCGTTTGATTACTAATGAAATTTTAGATACTATGCCTCAAAATAGTATTATTATGGATGTCGCAATAGATCAAGGAGGAATAACAGAACAGTCTGTACCTACTACCGTAGATGACCCGTATATTAAATATAATAATGTTAGTATTTATTGCATACCTAATATTCCCAGCGCTGTTCCCAATAAGGCTTCTACATTACTCTCAAAATCTATAAAAAATTATGTAATTGCTATTTCTAAAAATAAGGTACATGAATATATTGAATTGCAAAACTCAAAATTATAAAAATTGATCATTCTTATTATTTTTTAATTAATAAAAACACGCTTATTTATTAAGAAAGATGACGTTCTTTGCGAAATATGATTCTATTATCATATTCTACTTATTCATCGCACTACAATGTTCTCATTCGTATACTGTATCATTTCCAACATATAAAAGAAACCTCGCTGTAATCTCAAATGCCGATATTAAATATTTGACAGACTATGATAAATATCAGCTTATCAAGCTATTCAATAGCGTACCCCTGCTATTATTTAAAAATCAAAAGATTAATCCAGTAGAATATTACGAGTTTTGTAAGCTATTTGATGACAAGCACACTAACGATACTATTCATCCGTTTGAATATTCAAAGGTTGATATTGTTCCTCAAATAGCTCTTAGAGGTAATTGCTATATCAAAGACCTTCATGGTGTAAAAGATGTTCGTCTGAAATATAGCGAACCATTTAAAAACTCACTAGTTTGGCATCAGGATATTGTAGGCCAAGGAACTTATTTGCCTCCCGTAGTTTCCAGTATGTATATGATTAAGACGCCTACACGAGGTGGAAATACGCTTTTCGCAAGTCTCGAAGACGCTTATGATAGTATCGATAGCAATATTAAAGACAAGATTTACGATTTAAAAGTCATTTATTCAAATACGAATAAGGGAATGATGAATACATATTTTGATTATACGGGATATAATAGAGTAAAAAATAATGAAATGAACTTTGAAAAAGAAGAGACAATTATTACTAAGGAGCCTCTCGTAGTGTATTCTAACTATAACAGGAATCGAAAAGCACTAATGCTATCCCCATTCCGTTTTACTAAGTTTGATAAAATGTCATGCGGAGATAGCTTTGATTTATATAGAGAAATTATGTCAAAAAATGTAGTTAATAAAGATAATATTATTGATATTAAATGGGAAAATAATGATCTACTAATATTTAATAATAGAAAACTGATTCATTCTTCGTCTCCTACGTTGGAATATAAGGATATGGATAGGCTATATTATAGTTGCTTTGTAGGAACAAGGTCGCCTATTGTTCCATGCTAAGGGAAGATGCTCTATGCTCTATAAGCTATATATTTGATTTATAATGTTATTATAGACGTTTGAAGATATAATTTCGCTACATATATCAGCAACGCTTTTATTTTCTACATCAATATATATTATATTTTTATTATTTTTAACAGCTTCTTCATAGTTCTTTTCATGTAATTCGTGGATTCTTTTAATATATTCTAGTTTGATATTTTTCTCAGCTTCCCGACCTCTTTTTTTTATTCTATTAAAGCATATTTCAGGATTGGACCTTAAATATACATATCCACATGGTTCCCATAATTTGTCGGTAGTTTTATGAAGTGTTAGAATATTTCTATATTCTTCTTCACTAATACTTTTATCTTCGTAAGCCTTTTCTACAAATACATTTTTAATGAAATAAGGACTTCGTTCCATTAATATAATAGTATTTGATTTCTCTTGTATCCAGCATCTGTCGAGCCATACTTTAATTTGAAAATTATAAGTACTATTTTCGGTATTGTACATATTTTTGAGATATTCGCTCCAATTTTCAACAGGCTCTAAATCTACCGGAGTTTTGTAGTTTTTATGAAAATAATTCAAAATACTAGTTTTATAACAACCTATATTACCGTCCAAAGTAATTATTGGCATTTTTAATAATTATATTCATATATATTTATATATCATTTTTCATTATTTTACTTTTATAGATGAGTTTTTTGAAATTAGAATATTTTAATTCACTTTTCTTAGTATCAGTGAGATTTTTTATGAAATCTTTTAGTATATCATTGAATTTTACCATAATTACATCAAGTAGTTTATCGCTTATTTTAACATCAAAATGTTTAAATATCTTCTTCATTTTCTTCTTAACAGCCTTATTTAATTTAGAACAAGCCCCTCCGGTCATTTGCAATCCTAATGCCGGTCTTGCAACATTATTTGCAAAATCAATATTCATTATATCACCGCTTGCATTTTCTGCTTTATAATGTCTAGACTCATCTACGCCAAAAAAAGCAGCAGTATTAAACGCACCGCCTCTCATTCCTCCCTTAGAAAACTGGTTTTGTTGGCTGCTACCGCCTTTTATCGATGCTAAGACACTTGTTGATTTTTTTGTGATTCGCGAGGAATTGCAATATTTATTGATATAGTGCATTAAATAGCTCATATGGTTATTTAATATTACTTTTACTCCCATTTTGAGACATAAAAGAGCGCACAAAGATGCTATGTTGAAAATGAGTTTATCAATGTATATATTCATTAACATCATTATTTTTCCCTCGTCCATTTTATTAACAGGCTTATGGCGCTTTATACTTTTCATCAATTCAATAGAACACAAATTAATATCCTTGCAATCTATCATATATAATTATTACTACTAATATATAAAATGAAAATAATTATATATATTAAGAACAATGGAATATTTAGAACTTGATGAATCTAATCCAGTATTACATAGGATGAACTTTTTAAACGGGCGTATTGATGCAACAAACAATAGCTCTTTTAATATCGAACAATCGCGCATCAAAGCTTCTGAACATCAAATAAATGTTATATCACGCAATCTCGACTGTACGGAAGTATCTAAGCTATTTTTTTCAATAGATAATATAAATATATTACAAAAAGGCATACGTAATAAAATATTAAATGATACTTCCGGTGAAATAAATATATCGCGACAAAGCGACGACGAACTAAAAATTATTATGCGCTCTATATATTTTCAATACGGTAAGAATAGTGCATTTAATGTAAAGGATCAGGTATTGTCATTAAATACACGCGTTATTGAATGGAGTGTCCCTGAAATTATATCAAATATCAAACAATCGCAAAAATACCTACATGATATCAGTACAATGCCAGTTCCACTTGAAAGATCTACACTTCCTTCGACAAAAGGAACTAAAACCTTAGATATTACGAATAGATATTAATAGATAATAGCAAATAATAAATAATATAATATTATAGAAGTATAGAAAAATATATATAAAATGAGTGGTTATGTAGAGACTGCTTTTTCCTACAATGAATCAGATTTAGGCTTAGACCCCGAAACTAAATTGCGCTTTAAACCAAATAAAAAGGAGTTAGAACTATTCAAATTAGAAAAATTAAATATGTACAAGGGGACATGGATGGTTTGCTTCGTATATGGTATTACCGCTATAATTCTTCTGTCTGTCATATTTTTCACGGATTGGGGTAGAACATATATATATAACAGATTTTTCCCCGCGGTTATTACCTATGTTTTAGGCGCAATTGTAATTATAATATATTTAGTTGTCTCTATTTTTAGCTTAGTACCCCGTAAACTAAGAAAAAGCGTAGAGACATTACCTGTATGTCCTGATTATTGGAAATTACAAAAAGTAGAAGAAACAGATTCTGTAATTACGGATATGAAAGATAATATAACGAAATATTCTAATAACACCGATGATCCTACTACAAAAGACCCGTTATATGAAAAGGGAAAAAATGAACAATATATATTAAACAGACCAGGAGATATCAATATAACGACAGAAGACCATTTATTGGGTTATAAATGTGTTCCAGATCCTAATGTATATGGTGATATTAATGATATTAAATCTCAGTTAGAATTGATTAATGAAAATAATAATCAGTATATAACCGCTACAACATATGAAAATTACGATAAAGGCAGTGACCAACCTAAATATCTATATGTTAATTCTTCCAAAATAAATCCTAACTTGGAAAAATATGCAGAAATTACCGGTGTTTATAAAAATACATGGACGAATGAAGCAAAGTCGAATGGTGCATATTTTCCCAATACAATTGTTAATTTTGGAAGCGATAAAGGTTTAAGGTATCAAAAAGATACGGCCGATAGCAATAAAATACATATTAATAATACCAAACCATTGATATGTAATGAATTATATCCATATTTACTCGATTCTATGGAGGACAAAGAGAAAAATCAAGAATTAAAATGCGAATATGCTAAGAATTGCGGTGTTTCTTGGAGTTATTTAGATTGTTATGGAGACAAGAGTATTTTATCTTCTATACCCTTATCTGTTACAAACTCAGATGCCAAATAAGCGGTTTATTACAGTGTTTTACATATTCCAAAGGTTTTTCTATGAAATTCGCTCAATCCATGTGTTTTCAAAGCTACAAGATGATTTTTTGTTCCATATCCCTTATTTTTTTTAATATCATACAGCATTAATATAGGATTATCTTCAACCAATTTATTTATCAATTTTGTATGATAATCTTTGGCTACTATTGAAGCCGCGGCAATAGATAAATATGTAGCATCTCCTTGTAATACACATTCGTACTCTATCATTTCAGAGTCTTCTCCTGGCGGTATATATCCCTTAAAGTTCGGCCCATCTATTAGCAAATAATTGAAAGGCTCCTTTTTATATGCATCATTTATAGCTCTGTTCATTGCCTTCATAGTTGCATTTAATATGTTTATTTCATCAACTTCTTTATTAGATACTTCGCCCACTCCATATGTTATACAAATATCCTTAATATACGAAGCCAAAAACTCTCTCTTTTTTTCAGATAATTTTTTAGAATCTTTAATTTGTTTATAGGTATCATCTGGAAAACTTTTTGGTAGTACGACACAAGCTGCTATAACAGGACCTATAAAAGTACCTCTCGCAACTTCATCAACTCCTGCTATAACTTTATCCCTATGCTTTTCTGATGTAATAATATAATCGCTGTTCTTGCTGATATCACTCATAATTTGTTATTGATAGTAAGCTATTTAAAAGATATTAGTCATTTTTTATATTTATGAGACAACTGCGTATAAATACGCTATTTTAATATGTCGGTATAAAGTGTATTACATTAAATACACTTATTATCTTTTTTCTATATTTTTATGCCCTCTTGGCGAAATTGGATATCGCGTTTGACTTCTAATCAAAAGAGTGTGGGTTCGAGTCCCACAGGGGGTAATAAAAGTTTTATATTATACTTTTTTAAGATTATTATTATTTAGATTTAATAAGAAGATATAGAGCTCATTGTACTATAAATATGTTATATAAATTATATGATGCTATTTTATCAATATACATAAGGTGTTTTGTAATAAGCGAAGAAAAGGGCGATTTATATTATTCTATGTAAAAATTGACTGTCTTTATTACATACATTTGCATCAAATATGATTCATGAAATCATAGTAATCGTAGATGATACTCTGCATTGCATCGAAAAGGTCTTGGTAGATATCTTATTATGCCTTCTAGTATTTTCTCTATTCTTAGTAATTAAAAATCTATTGTTTTAATCCTTCAAAATATACACCATGTTGCATAATAAAAATAAATGCAAAACTTATATATTATAATATTTTTTATTATGAGGCTACTGTAAAAACTGGGCTGATGCCGGTGAATATTGAAATATGGAAAACTATTTGTATTACTGTGATGATATAATAAAATGAACCAATATTTTTATAAAAGTTGAAATTATAATTTGAGTACATCTTTCTGTTTTTTCAAAAGTTTTAAAAGTTTTTTAGAAATTATAAAATAAATCGAGAGATGTACTCAAATTGAATTGAAAAAAAAAATAATATTGCAGTGTCTCAAAAAATACTGAGAATATTCTAAATAATTTATGAGGATATCCGCAGCTTGTTTAATATCATTTCAATATCGTTGTAGTAGGCATCGTTATAATCACAATAGAATATTCCATTTTCCATTTTTTTGTCGGTCGGATATCTATTTGGTTTGTTAGCTCTATCTATTGTATATTCAACAATTTCACCGACAACAGCTATATTGTTGGCAGTTAAGTTGCCAGACTCTATTGTTTTGATATATTCTATATTTCTATAATTATTAATAAATTGTATTTTGTTATTATATATTGTATTTTCGATAGAATCTTTTTCTTTGAAGCCCTTTGTCAATATATTATTATCGCATAGCAAATCCAATAATACCCATGCAAATGATTGAAGGTCATTCATGTAATCAATTATATATTTTTTATTAAACATAGTAGGCAAATATAAAAGAGTACCGGCATAACCCTTTTGTACTTTCATTATCCTTTCCCCATTTACATTAAGAATATTTATAGATAATCCAAAATCTATTATTTTAATTTCATCCATATTATTATCTGCAAAAACTATATTATGAGGCTTAATATCTAAATGTACTATTGATATATTTTTTTGCAAATTACAATTGTGCATTGATTGTAAAGCTCTCAAAATTAATATAAATATTCTCCTTATCTTTGATATATCTCGGATACCTTTCAATTGTAATAAATCGTTCCCTAATAATTTTGTCACCAATACATACCTTCCAATATCTCCCTCGACAAGTTCTCCTATACTACCATAAGCATATACTTTTGACACAACAGCATTAGCACAATTAATATTTAATAACTTCATAATGTAATATTCCGTCATTATTTGATAAAAAATCTTTATATTCATTTTAAGTAGTATATCGGGAAGTCTAGGTTGTATCTTTACAACTACATCTTCGCCTGTCATATTCCCTTCTATTATTTTACCAACATATAGAAGAGATTCTACGCTTTTATATAGTTCACTAACTATTATAACTTTTATAGGCTTATTATTAATATCATTAAGCACTATTATATCATTTAAAAATAACTGAGATAATTTAATAATATATTGAATTATAGAGCTTTTTTTTCTATTATATTTTTTTATTATATAGTTTAGATTCTCTTCATAATTTTTGTTTGCTTTTCGCTGAGTATAAAATGATAAAGGCTCTAAACTCGGTTTAGGAATCTCTGCAATCTTAATAGGCTTATCTTTTGTTATAGAGGTTATCACAGAGTTCTTTTTAGTTCCAACTGTTGTTGAAGGAGCTTCTGCTGGTACAGTTTTAACATATTGGCTAACATTTATTTTTGGGACAATAGGGGCTGGGACTGTTGGGGATACTCGGGTTCCCTGTTCGTCTCTATTAATATTTTTATTGATATTTATAAAAATCTTGTCAATGTTTTTCTTTGATAAACATTTTAAATATGTGCTATATTTTATGTTATCATAGTAGGTACTGTTTATAACATTAAGGAAATATTTTGTAGTATTGATATCAAAGTGTTCAGCGAGTTTTTTAGCAATATATAGTTTATCTTTTTTTCGCATAGTTTTGCTTTCTAAATCGTTGCTAACTGTTTCATATATTTTTAATAGGTCCTTTTTAAGCAAGCATTTAAAATACTTATAGTAATTTATATTATCTACAATTATATTTTCTGTAAAATATTTGGAATTATATTTTTCAAAATGTTGAATTAATAATTCAATTATATATTTTTTCTTCATTATATTGCCCTTCTATATTATATATAAGACTATATATTAAGATGTATGTATGTTGAGCAATAATATGTAACATTTTCAATTATTTTTGCGTAAAAATTGATAGCATATAATAGTGGATAAATTATCCAGAAAATGGACAGCGCACTCGTAGCTCAAATCCTCTTTGCGAATGAGAAGGCCTTTGAAGGCATTTGCGACACCAAGGAATGCCAGAAGCTATGTCATGTTTGTAAGGCCGCCAAGGAAAATCAACATATTCTTGATGTAATCAGCAAGAATCGCGCAGAACTGTATTCTATTCGCATATTCAATTGTTTGCTTAAAAAGTCAAAAAGCATCTCCTGTGGAGAAAAAGAAGCTATTCGAGATGCTAGTAGAAAAATGGCAAGTTCCGTAGATATTATGTTTAACAAAGAAACTGCACTGTTTCGCAGCTGTTTCACAGAGCATATATTGTTGGATTATGTAGAATTATTAAATCACAAGGTGAGATATCAGAATGGTTTTGAAATAAATTACTATAATGCCGAATTATTCCACCCTTATATACTCTATAATTATATGACCATTATCAAGATTATGGGAATTGATTTTGAAAAAGAGTTAATTAGCCTAAAATCAAGAAAAATGGAAGAAACTAAAAATAATTACAAATACGTAATGTATAAGCTCTGGAATGTCGAGGATATCCTCAAAATACACAATACGACTGATATCTGCTGTTAATAGCTACTACTGAGCCTTTTTATGTAAAACATATATATATTTTTTATAATTGATTGCGATTGAGATTATAATCATCATAAAAATAAAAATTGATAATGTGTATAATTTTTTATAACACATTACAATGTACGAATGTTATATGAAAGAGGTTATTCATGAAAGTATTTACGATTATTGCGAGAATATCTACGAGAGCATCTGTTATAACAATAATAATTGTCATGATAATCGTGATATTTTGGCATCTGATTTAAATAATTTTATTGAAAATGAAATTGAAAAAATGAGCACCTATAATATCAATAATATCCTGTTATCTTACGGCTTTGATAAAGCCTTCAAATATTATATCGATAATAATTATGATACACGGGGCTCTTCGGGAACTTCGGAGACCAGACAATTGAGTGATATCAAAAATGTCCATAGTATTACCAAGACGCTTGTATATTTCCTTATAGTATCTTCATTTGAATTTAAATAATTACATATTCTTTATCTTCCTCGGATAACTCTATGCGTATCTTCTTGTTATATTCTTCTTTTACTTTTTCAACTGTTGTGTTATTTTCTAAATTATAAAAAATGTTGCCTATTTTTATTAATCGCCCGCCATTTTTAGTCTTATATATTGGAAACTCTAAATCATAATATTTATATTTATCATTCGATAGAATTTTAGGAGTTTTTCTCATACAATCCTATTATAATATAATATTTATAATATTTATAATATCTATAATAAAGGCTATTATAATATGTGTATTTTTGCCCAATATAAAGATATTCTCGGAGTTCCAAGGGAGGGAATACACTCCATGCGAGTATATGATTTTGCTATCATAGATTTTATTATGACTTTTGTAGGTGCCTGTATTATAGCATATTTCTTCAAAATGAATGTGGTCTTAGTATTTTTATATTTATTTATATTGGGCGAATATCTCCATATCCTCTTTTGTGTTGATACTAAGTTTTTGTCAATTTTTTTCAATTTAAAAAAGACACAAAAAATAATAAAAATTGATAGTCTATATAAAGATTAATTAATATATATATACAACGATGAACGTTCTCCTCCCCAAGCAATTCAATGTCGACAATATTAAGTATTCTGAAATGAAGGTTATGAAATCAGGTGCTAAGTCTGTTTATCTTAATTATAAAGGTTCAAAAATCAATATTCAAACTCCTGTTCTAGCAATTCCCTATGGTGTTAATGATAATACTCAGTTTATCAAGGATGACCCGAAACGCAAGGATGAAGCTCGTAAGTATGATATTACGGCATCATTTAAGGGTATGGACGAGAATCCGAAAGTCCGAGCATTTCACAATAAGTTGATTGAACTTGAACAAAAAATCTGTGAAGACGCGAGTAAGAATAGTGTAGCATGGTTTAAGAAGAACTTTGATGGCAATAAGGGTGCTATTGAGAATATGTTTAGTCCTATTGTTCGTCGCGATAAAGATAAGGAAACTGGTATGTATGCAGATAAATATCCTCCTACTTTCAAGGCTAAGATTCCTTATAATTCAGAAGATGATAAGTTTGACTTTGATTGTTATGATATGGATAATAATGAGGTAGATTTCAAGGAATATGTAGCAAATCTCAAAGGCGGAAAGGCACAATTCATTATCCAATTGAATGGTCTTTGGTTCTCTGCTGGAATGTTTGGATGCAGCTGGAAGATTGTTTCTGCTAAGTTCCAAAAAATTAACACTTCCAAGATTACCTTTGTAAAAGATAGTGATGAAGAAAATGTAGACGGAGATGATGAGGACGATGAAGATATTGACGTAGATACTGAGGTAATTTCCAAAGTATCTGTTCAAGACAAAAAGAAGGCGGTTGCTACGATTTCTGTTCCAATGCCAGTAATTTCAAAAGAAGAAGAGGAGGAGGAAGAGGAAGAAGAAGAAGATGTGAAAGAAGCTGACGATGAAGAAGATGAAGCGGAAGAAGAACCGGAACCTGAACCCGAGCCTGAACCAGTTAAGAAGGCAGTTAAAAAGGTTGCTGCTACTAAGAAAAAGTAAAAGGTAATGTATTATAGGGGGTTTTATAATATAAATAATAATATTAAAACTATTAATCCCATGATTACTCGTCCTAATGGCGAAGGTTCTTCTGTGTCAAAATCATATATTTCTATGTTTTGTGATATTATTTTTCCAATCATATCCAATATTTTATATGCAACTGGAAGTGATAAAATAATAAATAATAAAAAACCGTAAAATGATGTTTTAAACTTGCTTATATATGTGTCTATTGTATTTTTTTGTTTTTCTTCTATTACATTCTGAGTATGTATTAGAGATTGAGAGTTTATAGGTGTATATGCAAAATCAGGAGTGTATTTGATATCATATGTATTTGTGTTTATATTCATATTCGTATAACAACTTTAAATATATTCTACATAATAATATAATAAAAAATTATTTGCCAATTCAGAAGCATTATTTCTATTGATTGCCCCTGTTAATGTTTCAAGATTTGTATTTATACGAATATTATCAATAATACTACCAATTCCAATATGGCCTCCTGCTCCGATAGCTCCGATAGCTCCGATAGCTCCGTTAACGCCTCCTGCCCCGTTAGCTAATAGCCACGCAGGTAAATTGTTATAAAAGTTATTTGAGCATAATGCCATTGCCTTAATAAAATTACAACATAATATATAATATTCGTCATTACATTCTTTGAACATCTTTATAGCATCTTTGCAAAAATCAAATATCAAGGTATCTGCTCTAATTTCATTAAAATACTTATTACTTTCAGGTGTATTTGCTGAGAATAATTTAAAATACTTTATTACTTTTAGAAAATCAGCATCTTTTAATCTCTGGAACCATTCCGGGCTATTATAAAACCCTCTACTTTCTATTTCTAATGACAATTCTGTAAATGCATGCATATTGTTTTCCCATAAATATTCGTCATTCTTGATTATAAGACCATTATATTTTATAAACATATAAAGATTCTTCAAAGAGTCTTTATTCAATTTATCGCGATTATAGGGATTATAAGGTTCTTGTTTATTCTCTCTACATTTTCTAACAAAATACTCCAATTCTACTGCGTCAAATATATACTTCTCTCTTCTCTCGCTTCTTATATCACAGTCAGAATTATTACTCTTATTACATAATACATATAATCTATTTGGAGGTATATCACATATATTTTCTCCTGTAAATAGTTCTTCGCTATTCATATAATCCCCGCGGGCAACACCAGACTCATAATCCTCTAATTTAAATATATTATCTTGTAACTTATCTCTAATTCTGTTCTTTATTCTATCTATCAATCTATCTTTTATCCTATGCTGTATTTTGCAAAATCCCTTCATATTTAAATGATTGCTTTCAAGTTCGTGAGTATTTTTATTAATATTATAGAACTGCGAATAAATCTCGTTTTTGCTATATTTACGGTCATTTGATATTATATAATTCTTTTCAGCTATATTTAATAATATCTTGAATGGTATGTTTTTCAATAAATCTATATATAACTCCTTGATATATCCAAAATTATTAATATGTTTATATATGTTATATAAATCACGTATATTTATCTCCTTTTTGTCATTAAATACATCATAAAATATCTTGTGTATATAGCCAATCTTGGTATTCTTATGATACCTACAATATAATAAATTATTAACTGTATAACGATTGCATAAATTAAAATTATTATATCTACATATACATCTCCCTGTTCTTGTAGAAATACTTTCCATATCTACTATATCCCTCGTAGTTTCAATGGCTTCTTCAATGTGTAAACCAGCATTATAAGATATATCAGCAGTATTTAAAGGTATGACTTCATTGACTTCGATGACTTCATTTACTTCGATGACTTCATTGACTTCATTGACTTCATTTACTTCATTGACTTCATTGACTTCGATGACTTCATTGACTTCGATGACTTCATTGACTTCATTGACTATATTAATATTTTCAATATCAGATTCAATGTCATTTTCAATATTAATATCGCGAATACATCTAAATATTATATTGTTCATTTATATTTATTATTAAAAATAAGTATATGCTTCTTATTTACTATAATTTATTATTTATATATTTTAGTAATTGAGGTTCAATAATACTCCCGCATTTTTATAGCTATTGTAATCATACAATTTATCATTTAATAGCACATATTTGACACCATCTTTTGATACAACCTTACCTCTATCTGTTTTTACCCTTTCATAGTTTTTGTATTGAGTTATTTTGCTATCATTCAATATATTCTGTGTAAATGCCAATTTATCATCATTCATATTTATTGGCCAGTTATAGCATTTATAGCCATTCTTCAAAGGCTTATTAACATCAGCGTGTATCACGCAATCTATCGAAGATGATTTTAACATATCCAAGAAGTTCTTAATTAATTCCTCCTTTTTATTAGCCTTGTCATATATATGCTCATCCGTTGATAGTTCCGCATCCTTTATTTTGAGTGTCGGGTTAGTTATTAGTTGGTCCCTTGTAAACTTCATAATATATTTATAAACCCCAACATTTCTATCTTCCACCGGCAATCCCATATGACTGCAAGTACGAACAGCTCTTCCTATTACTTGGTCTATTCTCACAGAGTTCCAGAAATATTCTGTTATTAATACACGTCTTACATTCTTCAATGATATACCTTCTGCGCCTGATTGTGTAATCATCATAACCTTGACAATCTTTCCATATCTTTGTTCCAAGCCTTCTCCCTTATTTGGCAAGCTACTCCTAATAGTATCAGGGAGATTTGCAAAATCCCCGTTAAATAGATTCATTAATATATTTGTCTTTTCTCTGTCTGAGTTGAACATGACATATCTTTTATCGTCATATTTTTCATCAAATACATCAGGGTCTTCTAATATATATCCATACTCATCATTCTTTATAACATTAATCTCAACATATCCATGCTTATTTAAAACCTCTTTGAATATCCCTAAACCCTCAACGACGCGAAACTGCGAATACACAAGAACACTTCCTGGCGATGTATTTACATCTTCCAACATTTGCGCAAACTTCGGACTATAATATTCGCGTAAGTTCTTCTTTTCCAAATAATCGCCCTTCTTTAAATCATTCAGCGCCTTCGTTAATTTTTTATTGTATTCTGCATCTATATCTTTATTAAACTTCTTTTTATCATTTTCTGCATCTTTGCTGTCCTTACTTTCCTTGCTATTTGCATCATCTTCTTCATTCATAGCCATCTCTTTCTTTTTCAAAGTCCTTATATCCTGAGGAAATTCGCGTGGTATTTCTTCGGGGAAAGCGAAATTACATACTAATCTACTGAATGCGCGATATACCGAACTAATTTCGGTAGCTCCTTTGTTTCCAAACTTCTTCTTGCGGTCGTCCATAGCTATTTCTTTAATGCGAACATCTACATATTTTTTGATTTGATGGTCAGTCATATACATATTTCTAATAGTCTCGGGTAATAGTGATGGAAATAGTTCCGAACCCGATGTCTTATAATAACTTAAAATACCTAATACACGTCTTTTAAATAAATCCTCGTTAATTACCTTGATATTTTCAGCGTCCTCGTCATTTATGAAAAACTTGGAAAAATCCTCCTTTTTACTAGGCAAAGCGTAATTCTGTTCAGTGTCATATTTAGTACTCAAAGATATACTAGAATCATCAAAATTACCTTTTGCATCCATTTTAACAATATCATAGATTAGGCCTTCAAACTCAGCATCTGCTATATCATGATTGCTATCATTGTCATATACTATATTGAGCTTAAAATCGGCGGTATTCTCATATACTAGGAGCTTATCTATTTTTTTATTACCACATTTCAAATATTCAACATCATTTATACAATTTTTACGTAATTCCTTTAATGTTGCCATAATTTTTTTAATGTTATTTCCTATTATTTTTCTATCAACTGTCGGTAATCTTGGTGCATCTTCATTAGGATTTTTGAGATATTTGTCTATTCTCGCTTTTGCTCGCTTTTTAATAACTTCAACAATATTTTTAATAGGAGCAAGAGAATATCCAAATATTACATTGTATTTTTCGGTTAAATAAGGTACGGACAATAGCCATGATGGAACAGAAAGGCCTTGCGATTCAAATACAATATTTCTGCTTTCTTTCAATGCATTCTCTAAGTTCAAATCATTCAATTTATCACAAGAGTTCTTAAAACTATCAGTACAACTAATACCACTCTCGCCCTTTCTTACATCATAATAAGCCTTACCAAAATCTTCATACATTTTATCGCCAGGATTATCATATTTTTCAGATATACATACCTTATTATTATTACATTCCTTTGCAACCTTCTTAATTATATCTAATACACGTTTCTTATATTCTTTATTCTTTATCACCAAATCATCTATAATTATCTTCGTATTCGTCGGACTCAACTTCAAATACTTAATAATTTCGTCAGCCATCTTAGTTTTTAATGAACCCGTCGTTCCATTTGTTACTATTAAATAAGGCTTATTTACATCTATTTTATTTTTAGAGTTTGGCTTTACTGTCTTCTTAGCTGCCTTATCTTGCTTTTTTTGGACTCCTTTGCCGACAGAGTTCCCTTCATTGTTAATAGCCTTTATTATCTCTTTTATAATTGTATCTTCATCCCTATCCCATTCCTTCTTTACTATTGACGATGATATATCATCTTTGCGAACATAATTTATAGGCAATAATATAATATTTAGGTTCTTATTGTCATAATATAGTTCATCAACATAGTCGTATAATTGCGAAGTTGACAACTTATTTATTATTTCATTCTTATCTGCTATGCCATCTATTATAGGGATTTTATAAGTCTTCATAGGGCCTCTTAATAAATTGATTAAAAATGATATTTCATAAGGATGATTAATTATCGGCGTCCCCGACAATAAGACCATTTTAACATCTTTGGCGCTAACAATATTATTGTATATTTTCATAGCTATTTTGGAACCATTTGCTATTCTGCTTATAAAATTGTGCACCTCGTCAACTATTATAAAGGAATTGTCAAATGATTTGTCACCCATTTCTTTTATCATTTTCATAGTAATGCCATTATAATTTATAAACTTATATCGGTTCCTTATTATATGCGTTATAATCTTTTTGATATCCTCTTTGTAATTTGAAGCCATATCAGTATATTTAATATTATCTATAACTATCTCAGCATCATCTATATCCTTCTTATATAAAGGGACCCATACAGTACCTTCTTTTTTAACCATTTGCTTATCTATGCCATATGATTTGAGCTGTTCCATCATCTTGACATTTGTTTTAATAACTTTTAAGCAAGTCCATGATTTTTTTAGATTCAAACCAACAGTAGATATCTTCATCAATTCGTTCTCATAATTTTGCGACAATGATGCGGGTGTCATAATAATAACATTTTTACGATTAATATATCCTTCGGAAGCTGCTATTGATGCAGCAGATTTACCAGAGCCTAATCCGTGATATAACAATATGCCTCTGTAAGGACTGTCAAATTGCATATAATCCTTAACAATCCTTTGCTGCGGAAAAAGAGACACTTTGGATACATCTAATTCACATGAATCTTTCGTACATTCACACGAAGCTTTTGCTGCGGCTTTTTTATGATATTTTGAAGGATGAAATATATCATATATTTTTTTGTTATAACCAACTCTATTTGGAAGAACCCAGTCGTTCGTTTTAACTTCTATATTCATACGCTTATCTAATATAATAATTCAAATAAAAAAATATCATATTATTAGATAAACTAAGAATAACCGAAAAAATAATGCACAATATTGATAAATTGTTGGATAAATGCGAGTCTATGACTCTATTATGTACGAAGGCATCCTCACATTGGAGTTTTGTAAAGTTTTGTTTTAATATACCTCTTGTATTGACTAGTTCAACTATGTGTATTATAAACAGTATCAGCGAGGACGCTAATGCTATCAAGATCCCGAATATTATTGTAAATGCTGTAAGCGTCCTTATAATGTCTCTTACTAATAGCATAAAGGCAAGCGAAAAGTTTGAAATATTTAAAAAATTATCCCAACAATTTATGCTTTTATCCCAAGAAATAGAAGCATGTGATGGAGTTGTAACCAAAGAAACCTATAATATCTTATCACTAAAATATGATAATTTAATACAAGATTGCTCATTTGAAGAAATACCCGTAAAATATAAAATAGAAGTTGCCAAATGTTTCTCTGATGCCGATAGACATATACCCATACAATTAAATGGCATAATAGGCAACACTAATATTACTAAAAGACTTAGCAGGGGCAGAAAAGATGCACAGTCTCATCTTCCTCACTTATCGCAGCTACAGCAAGCCTCACAGTCATCTTTAATCGGACAATCAGAACAAGCAATTCAAACAGCACAGATGGTAGCACAAGGAGCATCCCTTGTTAATATATCAACTGTCCCACCAAAAAACGATTTAGTTACTACGACGGCGACTGGTTCCGATACTAAAATATATGGCGCTGGCGAAAATGTATAATAGATGATACTCATTTTTTAACTTAAATACAGAAGGAGAGTTACATTTATTATTAGAAAATACTTAAACTCAGAGCATTTATTGAGACACTGGAATATTATTATTTTTTCAATTTTAAAATTGAGTACATCTTTCTGTTTTTTCAAAAGTTTCAAAAGTTTTTTAGAAATTACAAAATAAATCAAGAGATGTACTCAAATTATAATTTTCAATTTTTTTAAAAATCTAGTGTCTTTTTTAGACATCGTAATGGTATTACAAACATCTTGTTTTTTATAAATAGCTTCTCGATAATTATTATAAATTATTATAAAAATATAAAAAATAAAAAAAGATATACGGTCTTACTTAATTATATAAGAACCCCATATCTTCGGTGTCCATGTTTTCATCATCATCTTCTCTGTCATAGGTCATAAGCATATTTTCATCATTGATTTCTTGTCTTGCGGCTCCTGCGGCTCCGACATTATCATTGAATATATCATTGAACTCATTATTCTCATTATTTTCATCAGGTTCAATAACATTATCAAAGAGATTATTGATTTCTTCCTCATCTTTCTTCTCTTCAAGTATTTCCTGTTTAAATCCAGCTTTTTTCAATTCTTTTATTAAAGCATTCTCTTCTACTGTTATTTTATTGAAAGCCTTTATTTTTTCCTGCTTGTTTTTCTCGCGCTGTTTATTCAAAAAATCTATGTTTTCCTCTAATGTTGGGAATGTTATTTTAATTATCTTAAAAACATCTTCATATACGCTGGCAGTTATTTTGTATATATATTGGCTGCTTATAATATCTGATATTATCTTTCCATTTAAAGTATTATCAATATTAAAAGGACAGCATAATGCCCTACTAACTATATATTTATTTATAATATCTATCTCATTCTCGATATCATCATTATATATTTTATTTAATTCCTTCAAGTCTATTATAATATCCCTTAAATCCTTTATAGAATTGGCAAGCAATACTTTGATTTCCTCGTTATTATCCTCGGCTTGCAAATATCCGTAGAGAGTTTTTATAATTGCCCGAATTATATTAAGATATTTTATTTTATCATTAGATGCTTCTTTGCCGCCCTTACCTGTCTTTCTAACATTATTAAAATTGTCAATAAACTCATCCCCCGAATGTTTTGATGTTTTTGTCAATAAATTAACATTGGATATTATATTATTTTTAATAGATTTTATATTTCCATTCTCAAAATCTCTTATAATATTATCAGAAAAAATGCTATTATTCTTTCCTTTCATTACATCCAGCCATCTTTTTACTATCTTAGAATTATTATTCATATTATATATATAATCATCCAAATATATACGTTCTACTATTTCTTCGACTTCGACTGTATCAGTATCGGCAATAGATGTCTTTTTGGGAATGAATCTTAAATTGCGTGGCTTGTTCGTCATCTTTTTCTCAGCATATTTTTTCTTAAATGCTATTAACTCTGGACGATTTGCATTTTTTAAATCAATATCTTCATTAAAGCTATCATCCAACTTCTTCAAACAACAACCATTTAAAAACTTGTGTATCTTTACATAATTTACGTCTGGCATGTATATCAAAGATTTCATATATTGCTCCCTACATAAACCGAGTTCCTTCCCACATTCCTTATTTTTATATAAGCCATATAATTTATCTCTTTCTATTTTGCCCTTCTGCTCCTTCTTTTTCTCCCGACATATATCATCCTTCTTCTTCATTCTTTCCAGATTTTCCAAATAATATTTCTCAATAACTTTGTATGTTCTTTTAAACATATTATCAGTTTGTATCAAAAACTCATTATTACTATTATTTATCAAATAATCCGTGGCAACCTCTATGATATATGACATAACTCCGCGGTCTTCTTTTTTATTAAGAGGCGAACCGCAGTTATCCCAATAACTCAAGAAATTACCATTCAAATAATCAACATCTATAAATATTGTATCATTTAATATCTTATCTTGTAAGTTTATTATACAATATGCCAATGCATTTAAAAACATATCATTGAACTCCTCGCACCATATTTTATTATAAGATACTATAACCGTCTCTGTAATATCATCAATATCTGAAAATGGCTTGTCCCTATTATTTATCAATATCAATATAGATTTGGGCGATAATTTATCCAAATAATTTAGTATATCCTCGCTCATTTCTAAGCTATTATCTTTAAATGCCTTCATATACATATCACGTCTTTTTGGGATACTGCGATTATATTTGAACAGTTCGCTACATAATGCATCATAATCAAAATCAATATTAGCAGATTTACCTATATTATTCATGATACTCAACATAGTAGCTAAACTATCTACAAATCCCAACTCATTCTTATAATTAATATTAGTTATATATTTCTCTATATCATACTTTGTTAATTCATTAAAGCCTATAATATATCCTATATCTTCTCCGGCTTCTCCGGTTCCCGTATCAACCGCATTATCATCTGTATCCCCGATGTTATGTGTCTCAAACTCTATCATTGGGATTCCTTCGTTATTGTCATTATAATGGCTATCTTTGATGTCCTTGTGTTCTCTGTATGATATTAAATATTGCTTACCATCCTTATCGTAGTCAAATATATGATTTCTGGAATATTCATTCTCCCTTCTTGCTATTTCATATTTCCTTACTATAACCTCTTTCTTTTCATAAGTTTTTAAGATACCATCAATAGATTGTATCGCCTCTAAGATATTGCTATTTTTCAAAGAATGCTTTATAATATCTAATATCTCCAATATTACCTCATTATCTTCATAGTTTCCAATCCCTCTATGTCTAATTTCTTCAACTATGTCATAAGTCCTTAAATAATCCAACGGCTTTATCTTATCTGTCATTATATTATTCTCACGATAATCCTCCAAACTCATCTTATTTTTGTCCAAAAAATCTATTACCTTGTCTGTCAAGTTTAATAACTGTATACTCGTATTCAATTTATCAAAGAAAATTAACTTTTTATTTATAATATCAGGCTTCTTAATTTTAACAGGCCTCGATACATTTTTTCTCTCTTTATATTGTCCCATAACATCCTCTAAATAATCGCATAAAATGCCGAAATCTTCTTTGTTAATAAAATCCAATGATTTACCAAACTTATTCAAGACATTCTCTATATTATAATAATCTAGCTCAAAGCTATCTTTGAGATACTCTATGATATTGTTAATATCCGGCTTGACACCCCTTATTAATTCACTTACATTTTCACAATTTTCGGAAGATACATAATTGATATTTTTCGTCCTCGTTAAATGCGATGTTATCTTAGTATACAGGTAATCATTTATAACAGTCTTAGGTATTTTGTAATAAGCAGATATTATCGGAATATTCACATCATCTGCTGGGAATACGGGGTAATATATGGGGAAATCCTTATCGCGCGGTTCTATCGTTATATTTATATTGGCATCAGGCTTAAAGCGCAGTTTCTCCGAATCATTATTGTATTTAATACAAAAAAAATATTTTTCCTTCGCTATATCGTGATTTATTACAGTCTTCTTTTTCAGATTGTTAAAATTGGCAACCTCTGTCTTATCTACAATATCGGCACTATAATCATTCTTTTCTGCTTCGGCATCAAAAACATAATTATCGTAATTTTTCAATTTCCCACGATTGCCATCTATATCATTTATTATATCGTAAAAAAGAGTTGTTATATTATTTGCCTTCTTATTATTCGCGAACAATTCAAATAAACTGCTCTTTATTTCATCACGGGACAATGCTATAAATGAAGGATTGTCTTTAATAATATCATCTATACTCATTATTTCAAGATATTCTATTTCTTCCAATTCTTCATCCTCAAAAATATACTCATTGTGATTGATATTAATTGACATATTATTTTTCCCTTTCTTTTAATATATAATAATATAAATTATGCTACATTATTATCAATTGCAAACTTATTCCATTTTGTCTTAATATCAACTAAATAACTGACAATTTCCTTGCATACTTTATCCATAAATGCGATAAACATATATTTATCAGTAATATTATCAAGAGTTATCCTTATAATCATTGTAGATTTGAGAGGGTGTGGGCAAATATAGCCTATGAACTTACAAGCCATATTATTAACGGTTTTCTTGTTTCTCACATAATTGTCGTGTACATAGGATTGTATAATATTTCCCAACGTATCATCTTCATTATCAATGATAAACTCATATGTCTCTGCAATATCTTGGAATTGCTGTATTTTTACTATTTCCGTCGTATTAATATTAACCAATTCGGTCATTAGATTATTTAACTTGTTTATAACAATATCAAGCGATTTCGGGATTAAATAACGAGGTCCCATATTAACATTAATATGCTCTATGTCAAACTTGAACTTAGTAGGGTCACCGTATTCATTCATATAGTACGCCCTCTCTTTATCAAGTAAGCTTTCGTATTTCTTAGCTTCCTTAGGGTCTTGGATATATGAAAAGTTTGATAATGAAACAGGGTTAAACGAAGCATTATCTCGTCCAGTTCTTTTTACAATATTAGCCTTCAAATGTAGGTGTTCTCCCGGTCTCAGTCTAGTAATCAATATATTTTGCTTTGATACCTTGTTCGGTGGAAATAACTCTCTCAATTTCTTTTCAGTAATTTCTACATCATTGAAAGTTGCCTTAAAATCCGAGGTTCGCACATCAATACTCTTATTCGTAGTATTATTAACATTCAATTCAATGACAAGCGAATTATCCTCGTAGTTTTCAATTTCATCAGCCGTCATACAAATAGGTATTAGTCCAATGCGATGTATAATAAACTCATCATGTAATGCTCCTGTATTAGCAATGACGCTAACAGTAGGCTCCTCCTTCTCCAGCTTTTCTCCAATTGCTCCTAAGTTTGGAATATCTGTCATAATAATCCTTCGCATACCATTCACAATAGCCAAGTCAATATCGTGAATATCAAAGCTGTGATTATTTGAAGGGTCGGCCGAATCAAACTTATAATTGTAAAACATTCTATTAATATATAGTTTATTATATTTTTATCTTATATATCAATTTTTACAAATTAAAAAATAAAGAAAACATAAAACACATAATATAAAGCAATGCACTAATGCTGCATTCTTCTTCCCTCACCCTATATTGTTTATGTCCATCAAACTTAATAATATTCTTCAAAGATTCCCTTATCATCAATATCATCAGGCATATTCTTAACACGTTCCTTGAAAATAACCCATAAGGCATTTTGCGCGGTTGTCATTTTTTCCTTAAAGCAGAAAACACAAGTGTTCTTTATAAAACTTTGGTAATTAAAGAAGCGTCAGCGTAATAATTATTATATGCTATTTTTTATCAAAATTTTAATATTTAATTACAATAATAGAGTAATTTATTACAAGAAAAAAAGAAAAATATATAAATATAAAATTATAGCTTAGCATTTTTTTCATATAATATGATATATACTATTAGGATTATCATAAGTATCATAGGTATTATTGATAGTATTGTAACAATCCAGCTCCACACATAGCATTCACCTTTTGTTAAACATGTTATATTGTAAGCTGTCAATAATATTACAAGCAGATATACAAAATACGCTATTAAATATAATCCAGGGCCTTCCAAATACACATTCAATGCAAGAGATATTATAGTAAGTATAATACTAACTACAATATACACCCATCCTTGTGTTGAAAAATAGTCCAACATATATCCTTCTATCTATTATTAAAGATATATATTTTCATATTCACAATTTATATTTTCGACATCCCAAATACCCCCCGACATCTATGAAATCAATGTGTTCATAATTGCGAAACACATTGATGTCCGGGATTGCATTTCATTAATTGGATTCGTTGCAAAGAACTGAATAAGAGTCTTGATATTTTTTACATCATTACATTGACACAAATAGTAATAAATGTTAGAGCACGTAATAAGCTTCTTGCTGAATGTCGTGATTTGTAGATTTCTCAGCTGCGCCAAGTGATACTGAATAATTGGTGCAAATTGCTTGTCCATCTCCTTATTCATCTTGTATCTCTTATAAGTCGGGTTATATGTCGTACTTGATTTATAATAGCTGTATAGGCTATCCTTGATAGTTGAAATAATCGTATGTACGAGATATGTAGGGTCAATATGTCTTCCGTTATTATCAATTGGAATCTGGATATTCGGGTTATATGTCGCAATGTAATCCTTAATCGTATAATTCTGCTTGTTTTTCATATAGACGCTAAGAATATTCATCCATACATTAGGGTGACATGGGTCAGTCTCTTCGCGATAGTTAATATACATCGAAGATATCTTGTATAGCCTCGAAAAGTTCTCTCCATCCACCTTTTTCTTGATAATCAACCCATAACTTTTATTCTCATTGATATATGTATTGGCCTGATTGATGTCTGCGAAATAAGCAGGATATTTTACACCCAAATTAAAGAGCTCTTGGATAGCCGATAGATTAATATCATATTCTTCAAGTGTAACCCTGTTTTTTGTATTGATATGCACAAGCTCCTTATAATTCTCCCCAAGAACATCAGTATAATCAATGATATGCTTGTTATCATAATGAATCAATACAAACTCATAAGCGTGTTCAGGATTCAAATTGGACGCGAACATGGCCCGCAGAGTCTCTCCGACATCATCCGGCGGAATGCGCGAAAGCATTTCAGCGGTTTCAGGAGATTTACTATAAAATCCGTATAGTACCTCGTCAAACATCTTGCCGTGCGATTTCGTAGGATGTGAGAACTTTGAACTATTCGCATCAGGACAGCTCGATGTCCCGAAATACCACTGATTCTTATAATTATATACAGTAATAATAGTTCCATCATAAGCCTCATAACATCTGTCCGTATCGCTGTAATTCGCCGAAATATATTCCTCATACCCGATTCTGCGCGGAATAGAATTGGCATAAGTAACGACAACATTATTATTACAAGATAGAGTAAAATCCAACACGATACTCCGACATTGCTCATAAAGCTCCTTATATTCGCAAATATCACTCATCTTGTAATTAGTATGAAGAAGAACAATATCATCGTTATTTTTGAACTTCTTAACCTTGATATTAGGCCAGAAATGATATTTTTTTAGCGTATTAATAAGAGTATTTGCATAAGTAGTATTGCCGTCGTAATTACTGTATGTTTTTTCAATTAATTGAGTGAGATTAGTAGGGGGGGCATTGGACAATGGCATATCACTGCTCATAATAATACTTTGTTAAAATATATATTTATTTGTTTATATCAATTTTTATAAAAATATGATGTAAAAACGAAGAATATTACACACCAGTTATAGAACATCTTCGTCTGTTTTCATACAAGAATACTTAATTGAAACAAATTTGTAATATGATATTGAAGTTATTTTTCATTTTTTTATAAAATATATATTAGAAGATTAAAATATGACTAAAAAAAGGGGCGGTGCGCTTGGTATTAAAGATGGAATGTATCACTTTAATAAAGATGTTGATATTAACTTTTTTGCAGATTTAGAAGGTAATATGCCAGATGAAATTAAGACATTAATTAATATTAACGACAATGAAAAAGGGGCACCATTTAAATTAGATGATAATCGTGCAATAGTTTTTACAGGAGACTTGATAGACCGTGGCAAAATGTCTATTCGTAATTTAAAAAATATGCTTAAATTAAAAACAGACAATGAAACACACGTTGTATTAACATGTGGCAATAGAGATTTAAATAAGATAAGGTGTTATCAAGAATTTGCTGTCGAAGCTATAAAAGATATATTAATGCGAAAAAATGATAGTTTAGGAACTCCCGCAGAGATTTTTATATATATATTATCAATAGATATAACCTAGGTGATTTTGTGTTTAAATACTCTGCAAAATATATTGAACAGTATGTAAATCTAAAAGGTATATGGGGAAAGTATGGACAAACACCAGATGGGAAACCTGCTAAATCTGGGGAGCTATTGATGAATTTTGCTGAAAACTATACAGATGATTTTAAAAAAAGAGTTGCATACATATATGAAAATACGTTTGGATCACCAAATCAGGTAGCATTTTTTAAAGAAGAGTTCGAAGAGTTATTTGAGATTCATTCATATTATTACAACACCGAAAATGCAAAAATAATAGAAAATAATAAAGAAGAAGAAAATAAACTTAATAAAACAGAATTTTATGATAAATATATACATTTATTTATAATTACGATGAATATGATAATGGGGAAAAAATGGGACAATGAGCGTATAAATAATAAATTAATTCATGCATTTGAAGATTATAAAGGTTTATACATAAGATATTTAGAAAAATGCCATATTATGTCAAAAATTACTATTGGTGATAAATTGATTATTACATCCCATTCAGGTATACCATTTGACGATACTACTAAACGTTTTATAATACCCCGCAATATAGGAAAAAAATTTGATGACGATTTATTTGATAATATAAATATTGAAAATATAGCTTTTTTGAACTCAGAATTAACCAATTTTTTAATTGATTTTAACAAAAACTTTAATATTACTAATAGAGTTGGTAGTAAGTTCTTATTTGAAGAAAATTTTAAAAAATATATAGCTATGACAGGTTCTTGTTTGAATGAATGTAGTAAACATATAATAGATGAAAAACAAAAAACTATAATATCACAGCTTTCGCCCATTGTTGGATCAGATTCTTTAACTAATAAGGGACCGTTAAAATACAGAGAAACGCCGATTATTTTAGACTGTAGATTTAATAAATATAAAAAAATATATCATATATTCGCTCATCAACCAGCCGGATTATTACCGAGCTTTAGCAAAGTAGAAAATAAAGAAAGTGGACAAATGACATATCATATCGATTTGGATATATCAAAAGCCGAGAATAGTGGTGGTATATCCAACAGTAAATCCTATGTTTATCTTAAAATAACAGATAAGGAACATAGCTTTGTTGGAAAAACAGAGGCTAACGAAATAAAATTTTATGATCTTTCTAAAGATTCTAAAATATTAATTGAACAAGATACAAAAGGAACAATTGGAAAAATTTCAATACCTCAATATAATATTTCATTGGATGACTATGGTATAATGTATGAAAAATACTACTCGTCATTTAAAAAAGATACATTCGATATTATTTTACATTCCACAGATAACATAACATATTATGGTATGTGTAGTCAATCATTTGGATTATTAAAATATACACAACAAGATGATGCACAAGCTTATGCAGATTTCCAACAAGAAGCAGCAGCAGCAGCAGCAGCAGCCAATTATGGTGGAGGAATAAGTAATAAATATAAGAAATCTGAAAAGAGGTTTATTAATGGTAAAAGAAAAATGGTAATATATACAGGGAAACGTGGTGCAGAATATGTTAAAGTAAAGGGGGAGTTTATATCATTAGCAAAATATAAAAAAATTATAAGCAAAGATGTTAAAAAAACTAAATAGTTTTCTTATTCTTATATCCTCTTAACAATAATAGCAGTACAAATATATTGCTGTAATTATTAAAAATACCGTATATATTCTATATAATGTCCTGTCTTCTATATAATTATTTGTACCAATATAAGCTCCTGCAATTCCTCCAAGGATACTTCCAGCAGCTACTATAATAGCCGCATTAAAATCTAAAAATCCATGCTGATAATATAGATATAATCCGGGCAATGCGTTAGGTATCGTATTTAAGAAAAGAGATATCGCGACAGCTTGCTGAAACGAAAAATCATAATAAACTAATAAAGGCAATAGCAATATGCCGCCACCAATACCTATCAAGCCAATAATAATCCCAATTATTACTGAGCCAATAAACAACTCTATAAGCATCTATATAATTATTTAGAAATTTATAATAGCGCGCGCACTTACAAGCATAAATCCAAAAATAACTATGTTAAGCAAATAAAATATAAATATATAAATAGATACAAGAAATATTATGGATGATTCTATACCGGATTATATACAAAAAATTAAGCCGGAAATCTTAGGAATGTTTAAAAAATACAAAAAGATTTGGATTTAAGTGAAGATTATAAAACTACTTATGAATATAAAGAATTTTTAATTAATTACTATATTGAATATCTTAAAAAAAATAGATATAGTTATCAAGAACTTTTTGAAAAACATAGAAAAGATAGCGATTTAGATGGTTTAAAGATTATCCTAGCAACTTATTTAGAAGAATATGAAAAGGATCTTATGTCAAATAATGTAACTGCATTGACTGGTGATTTAGGTAATATGAGTCTTCGCGGTGGATATGAAAAAAAATCTAATAATAAACTAAATAGCAACAAAGTCTCTAAAAAACCGGATGTCTCTCAAAATAAGAGAAGTATATATAAAGAGATTCTTGGGAAAAAAATGAAAATCTATAAAATGCCTGATTCTCGAAAGGAATATGTAAAATATAAGGGAGAATTACATCACATATCAGACTATAAAGGCTTAATGAAACAAAAAACAAAACCAAAAGCAAAATCCAATAAATAAAATATAAAAATATATATCCTAATCTAACCTATCCTATCTTACGCCATCTTATATAATTTCTATTTTACTCAGAATCCTTATCCTTCTTCTTCTTGTCAGTTTTAGCCTCCTTCTTGGCCTTCTTAGGCTTAGTGGGCTTCTCATCTTCTGCTACAATAGCCTCTTCTTTTACTTCCACGACAGCCTCCTCAGCCTCGTCGGCTTCTGTGGGCTCATCTTCGGCGTCAGCAGGCTCATCTTCGGGCTCCTCTTCGGCATCAACCGCATCATCGAGAGTAGCCTTGTAAGCCTTCCACTCTTCCGCGAGCTTAGAGAACCTTTCGGTATTTGAAAGCTCAGGAAACTCTTCGCGAATCCTTTGCTGATTGTCCCTGATATACTGCTGATACTTGGTAAGAGGCCTCTTAGGCTTCTCGTTACCATCCTCGTCAAGATTGTTTCTCTTCTTCTTCTTGGTATCCTTCTTCTTTTCGGCAATCTCAATCTTGTTATTCTTCTTCTTCTCCTTGAAATCCTTCTTGAACTGTGCGAAATGCTCGTCCAAACCCTTTGAGGTATTAATATCATCGGGAATATTCTTCATATACTCCTTGAAGGCCATTCCGATAGTCTGGGTAGCAGCAGCGGCGGCAGCGGACATTCTTCTTAAAGAGTTTCTGGATAAAACTTGGAAAGGCTTTTGAAGTTTGATAGGCTGTTCGGTAGCTGACTTAGGCTTTTGACTTTCTTGCTTACTGCGATAGTAATAATTTAAATAGATTTTGGTGTCAATTTTTATCTTAATAATCTCAAATTATAACAAATTTATTCCTATATCCCTATATTTATTATTATAATTGTGAAGGTTATTTATAGACTTGTTATATTATCATTACCATTATGATGTCTTAAAAAGCTACCAGATTTTTCTAAAATTTGAAAATTAAAATTTGAGTACATCTCTTGATTTATTTTATAATTTCTAAAAAACTTTTGAAATTTTAGAAAAAACAGAAAGATGTACTCAAATTGAATTGAAAAAAATAAAGATTTTTCAGTGTCTCAATAAATACATTGGTATCATAAGTATTTTGTAATAATTATAGAGGAAAATATATAAATATAATATGCATATAAATATAGAAGCTTCCGTATTGTATTAGTAGTCTATTGTATATCTATGGAAAAAGTAAGAAAAATAAATAAATTGACTGATTATGTTTTGCACCCCCCTTCGGATTCATCGGCTATTTTTCGCCATCCGGTTTTTTATAGTACTTATCAAACCATACTTGGCCTACTACTTTTGACGCCTGTTCTGATGTTAATTGGTTATTTACAATTTTCTCTCGCATCTCTAAAAAATATTCAAGGCTACTATATTCAAACCCTTCCTCTTTTGTAACCATAGCATATAACATAGGATATCTCTCTTCAAAAAACAAGATTCCCTCAATTGATTTTTTCATTTCATTCAATAGCTCATCGTGAGAAGAATATTTAGTCTTGTTCTCTGTCGTATACAATACAATATCTTGAACCATCGCTCGTATATCAGCAGTTTCCATACCATCTTTTACAAAATCAGCAACCTTTCTCTTTTTTATTCCAGTACTCATACTATTTTAAATTAATTATTAATTTTATCTTTATATAATAATATCTATTTTATATATAGAATAATGAAAAAAGAATTAGAATATGCTGAATTAGATTATAGCCATAATGTTCCTGTCCCTCCACAGCCAAAAAATGCAGGGTTATATACTGGCGATGTCTTATTTGACAAAAAACCCTGGGGTAATAGTTATAAAATGCCTCCTGCTGAACCTGATGCCGCAGTGTATGCTTCGCATTTTTACGCAAGCCATCACATACCCTCATATAATAGACCGGGAAATAATAGCATAAATACCGATAAATATAAAAAATATACATCAGCTGACGGTGATGTCAACTACAATTTCAGCTGCCATACAACAGATATAAGATAAAGTCTACAAAGTCTACGATGTTCATGTCGCAATATCTTGAACAACAAGGTTTGTTGGTTGGATTTTCTTAATAGTATCCCTGTGTTTAATCAAGAAAGTACAGATATACTTATATACCTCATCAACTTGCTCAAATGATACACCGCCTGTAATTAAGATGCTACCGCTCTCAAATAATGCCCCAGTAACCTTTTTACAATCTCCTACCTTTTCTCCCTTTCCTTTTCCATAGCATTTCTTAGGGCAATAACAAATACCATCCTTTTTTTCATTGCATTTATTCCAGAAATATTCTAACTTAACCCCTTGATATATTCCGGGCTGAAATGAACACTTATTATTATATAGATCGCTAATAAATATATTATGTATCTCACGTCTCTTTAAACCGAATGGAACCGCGAGAGAATTGTCGCAATAAACCTTGAAATCCGAGTTAATCATTCGGATTTTAAAGTTCTGATATTTCAATTTCAATTCATAATCATCATCGCGGTTATTTATAATGTCCTTACTAATATCATAATAGATATTCTTGATATTCGCAATAATATGGTTAACAATTTTAACAGTATCCTCAACAACCTTTATTCCTGTTATTTGAATATTACCGTTCTTAAATATTTTCACATTCGGCATATATTTCTCGTTCTTATATATAATAGTAACCTGGTTATCAAACCTATTCTTCTTCATTTTATTTTTCTTACTGTTTCTCCTTTTCTTAGGATATGTCCCGCGATTTAAATCTTCGCCATCCTTCATATATTGCGCCCATACAATCCCTTCTGTATCATCCTTATCAATTATTACAATATTTTCAAACAACATTTTCAAGTTTAAATTAATATCTTCGCCAATATTTGCATTACAAGTTATGGTAGAAACTCTGTAATGCGAAAAGTATATATAATCGGTAGCAGATGCCTTGGCCAACGTAGCTGTCGTAGCTGTCGTATCAACAGAAACACAGCATTTATTATCAAGACTCGTCATTCTTAATAGCAATTTGGGTAATTCACAATATTTATTGTATTAATGTTCTTATATCATTTTTTGTTTTTCTTTACCTCAATTTTATTATTCATATTATCTGTAATGTTTTTGAGATAAGATGTATTTACAATTTCATAATTGTAAGTAGTGGCTATCATAGGTGGCAGATTTAATAGATGAGTTTTTTCATTCGTATGATGACCCTTTCGAAAATCATCAATATTCATAGGTCCGTTAAAGATATCTAGTAAAAATCTTGAAGGTGCGGGACGTATGGGACGTGTACACCCAAAATGTTTGCTCAACATTTGTATCAAGCTATTTATCTCCCATACTTTATCACTCCCGCAATGCGAAGAGAAGTTATATGCATTGGCGCATTCCAGAGAACAAAAGTTCCCAAACAATATATAAGTATTTGTAGTAATATTATATTTATAAGGCATCCCGTAAATCCTATCTTTAATAGAATGGCAACACCAATAGCAATTATTTGATGATTTAATAATATTATCATTATAATCTATGTTAGTATCTCTGCAATTATCTTCATTAATCAAATTGTCTTGAATTGTATTATAAAAATTAGTCTCATTTATATAACAGCAATTAGGCTCGTATGGCGTAGGAGCTTCTAATAATTTTTCAGTAATACTTATTTTATTTATATCATTGTCAGATATAGGCAACTGTAATATAATATCCTCGTTTTCTACAAGTACCACATCTTTTACAATAGTATTCATTAAGCCTTTCTTCTTATCTATTGTAGATTTAACATCACTGTTTTTACTTTTTCTCGGCATTTAATTATAAACGCTTATATTTTTTATATCTATTTATATACTTTTGCACGAGACACAATTACCTAGCTGTTATTATCAAAGTAGTCCTTAAAATATACTAGACTTTTTATTAATTCTTTATTAACATTATCAGAAGGTTTTTCGGTGTTTTTTGTAAATGTTATACCTTTTCCTCCATCACTTGCATCTCCTGCTCCGACTGTCTTGCTGCCTATTATACATTTTTCCTTTATCTCTCTTATCTCTCCATTGAGAGAGTTAATAGTATCTATTAAATACTTTATTATAAATACAAATACAATTATTATTATTAAAACAAATAAATCCATGATGCTTTAATTATATCAAAGAATATAAAAATAATTGATAACATACAAGCTGATGCGATTTAGCTGAACTTTAAGCCAGCGCCACCATTAAGAACTGTTAGAACATTTATTTCCATCACATATATAGTTATTTCAAAATTGACCTGATAGACCCTATTTAATATATCATTATACGATTTAGTAATATATGTATATTTGCTATCATCTTTTACCTCCGGATTTACATTCACCGATAATGATGTTGTAATTTGTGTATTATCATAAGAGCCTGAGCTAATCTGTTTTTCGGGAAATAAAGCAAATGAATAACAGTATAATCCTGTTCTTGGTATATTTGTATGATATTTATGAGGCTCTATTTGATTATAATAAGCCGCATCATAATCAGCCCGTGTTATTTCTCTATTCCATAATATTGATGCTCTATCTAATATCCCAAGCCCTTCACTATATTCATGAGACCCTGTGTAATTTGTATAATTATTGAAGTTTCTTATAGAATCACTCCTTCGTGTAATCCATATAATCTCCTTGATGTGATGATTCGCATTTGTTATATCTATGAGCGTATGATTATCATTCAATGCTATCGCCTGTGTTTTCTTAACTGTGTTAATAATATAATTAATTTGATTAGTATTCAATAACAAGCTGCTTCTTTCAGTACTATCTAAATATACATAGGTACATAATAACTCATTATTAACATCAAAGTTTACATCGCTCGGCTTTACAAATGTAGCAATCGATATAGGTATCGTAGGACTATGTGTTGCATTATACATAAACGGACTCACATAAGTATTCAACATATTACTCCATACCTGATATAATCCCTCGAACGCATTATCATTAATATAAATATCTAATTCAACTTCGTTATTCTCTAATTTTAATAATGGAAGGGCCAGAGAAGGATTCTTAGTAAACCAGAAATTGAGAGGAACCTGTATTTTTCTCTTTTTGATACTTGGATTTTCAGGCGTTTTTGTAAAAACTGATACAGGATAGGTAACATTATAAAGCCTGTTATTTAACACCCTGTATTTTGGAACAAAATTGAAAGGAGCCGTATATTCATCTATATTTCCTATTAACTTATTATATTCTGTGTTATCTTTGCTAGTGAGTTCATTCCATATATTCATCCATTCTCCATATAACGTCTCTATATTAACTACCCCTATTTTTAGTCGCGCCTCCTTAATATAATTAAAGCCCAAATTATTTACCCACCTGAACTTATATACATCGTCCGAGTATATATCAGGGATTTTGAATGTCAAAAACAAGCCTGATAATAAATCAGCATAACGCTTTATTTTAAAATTAATACGCAACTCAGAAGTTGATGGCTTAAAACCAATATTGCTATCACCAGTAGAAGTAATAACAATAGTTTCCATAGAAAAATTAGTATGTTTTTTGAGAACATATTTATAATAATTAATATGAGGCTGTGAGGTAATATATTCGCTCATATTACCCTTTAAAACTAATTGCATCAACCCGCCCCCCATTTTTTATTTATACCCTTTATTATTATTAAGTTTTATTAATAGGCTTATATACTTATTTTACAAATGCTCAGATATTCATATTCGCATATTTTCCTACAAATACCTTCATTTTCTCGTATCTTCTGTCATCATTGTATTCTTCTTCCTTTTTCTCAGAATCTGTCATATCTACTATTATTATAGTAGGATATCCAGAGATTTTATATTTATCTAATCTGTCCTTGCAATCCTTCATATTATACTTTTTAAAGTCTAATTTATTACCATATTCGCTATTAAGCTTATCCCATACTCCGGATTTACTAAAATCATCACAGTGTCCACAACCTTCCATATAATAATACTCCATTCTATATTTTTTATTAGCCGATTCGCCCATGAAAGTCTCCATAATTTTATTTTTATTATATGCGAATAAAACGGCAATTGCCAATAATAAAAATAATATTATTGAAATCATAATAAATATATCGCTTCCGAAAAAACTCTTTTTTGCTGCCATATTAATATTCTAATAGTATAATCCTCTAAATTATTATTAGATAATAATATCATAATTATTAGATATTTCTTTATACTCTCTCTTAATTCTCTCAGTTTCTTCCACGATATCATATTCATTATTATCAAACTGAATTATTATTGAATTATAAAAATACGCTCCATATCTATGTATATCAATATTAGCCCTAATTTTGTTATCAATATAGCCCTTAATAAACTTGATAAAATGCTTTTTTTCTATTAAAAATATCCTTACATCCAGAGAATCATAATCTACCGCTGTGTCATACTCTTTTAACACATAGCTATCATAATTATTATCTCTAAGTATATTGACATACTTATCGTCTTTGTTATCATCGCATACAATTATAGTTCTATATACAAGATAGCTTGAATATAGCTCATCTAATCTATTAATTATCTCATATGTCATTAATACTTTATTAATTATTATTGTTTTTGCCTTATGTAATATTATACGCAAAACAATTTTAAAAAAAAAAATCTTACAATATATTAGATGATTGACCGCAATACCGACAATTACCGCCACGATAAAAAATATATTATTGAAAAAAATAAAAATACTTATATTTCTAATAACAGTAATGAATTAAAAAAAACACTTGATTTAATTCAACAAACACTAATATCATTGCGAATGGAAAGTGCATCCTCGCCCGCAGACAAGGATGCACTTGGTGCGGCAAAAGCATCCTTGTCTGCGGCAAGAACATCCTTGTCTGCTGTAAGAAGAGCATCCTCGCCCGTGCCAAGAGCATTCTCACCTGCGGCAAGAGCATCCTCGCCCGTGCCAAGAGCATCCTCGCCCGTGCCAAGAGCATCCTCGTCTGTGTCAGGAAGAGCATGGACAAGAAGTGTAAAATCGCCTGCTGAAAGAGAATACTCGCCCGTGCCAAGAGCATCCTCGTCTGCTCTAAGAGAATCCTCGTCTGCGCCAAGAGGGAGAGCTTATGGTATTGGTTTACGTATGGACAATAATGGTCGTGTATATCCGGAACGTAGAGAAAGAAGTTATAGGTCTTAAAACCTAGATAATACAAAAACGCGCAAGTGAACTTAATATTATAATTATATATTTTGATGTGATAATTTATTTTTATTAGATACTGTGATATATCGAATATTATAATTATGTTATGTAATCAATATATAAGATTATTTATAATAACTAAATATAATGGACGAACAAATCATCAAGATTAGTATAGAACAATTTAGAGATATCTATAATTCTATTGATGTACCGCGTAATATTTTGGATAAAGCCGTAGATATAAAAAATACATATTCGTGTTTCAACTCTTATTATGATCCCAAAATGATATGGGCAAAAAAAATATATAATAATAAGGAGAAGTATAATAAACCAAAGGTTAAATCAAGATTTCATATTATAATACCTGACTTTACAAAGAAATCCGAGCTGAAAAGGTGTTTGATAGGTAATTTAAATAAACTAAGTATTAAAAACAGGGACAGTATCTACGATAAAATTAAGGAAATTATAGCTATAAATGATAATAACGATAACAAAGATAATATTTTTATGATTATATGGAATTATATTAAAACAAGCGATGATGAGCTGTATAGTAATATACTTACTCTATTTAATAAAGAATATGTCTACACTATGCTTGATAAGCTATGGAATAATTACATCAATAATAAGGAATGGGATCCGCCAAGATATGTATACGAAAACAATCTTCTGGTATTGAACGACGAATATGATATGTATTGCGAATATACAAAGTGGAAACGTGGAATAAATAATATTAATAAGATATGGATTAAATATAAACGCGAAGAACTGCTAATATTGCTAAATAATATCGCAGATTATATACTTAGTATTGTATATGATACTGACATATATAAATATATTATAGATATTTTACTTGAACAATTATATAAAATCTTGGCTATCGCTAAATATAATAGTATAATAGATAAAATTAAAAATATAAATATTAAAAACTTAGATAATTCTACAAAGTTTTTTATTTATAATATTATTGAATTATAAAAAAATTATTTCTATATAATAGTATAGAGTAAGAAATAGTACAATGAAAGAGAGTGAAAATAACTTATCTTTTTATAGTAGTGCCATAATCCAAGCAATTTTTGCTATATTATTGTTAATAATCCTCAGTTATATTTACAAACTAGAGAATATGGGGTGTGAATGTTCGGAACACCCTAACAAAGATTTTATCAAGAACTTCACTGTAATAGCCCTCGGTTATTTCATAATAACCTCTATTATATCACTTAAATCTGTCGCTAAAAGCATGGGTTATGTAGTAGTCCAATTACTATCTATCGCAACATTCGTATTCTTCTTAATGTTTGTTGTTTACATATATTATGCATTTGAATATGTTAGATATTTAACTAACGAAAAATGCAAATGCTCCGAGGATTTAAGCCGCGATATCATTTCAGTAGGTACTATGATATCCCTCTTCCTATTCTTGACCCTTCTATTCACCATAATTATCATCCCTATCCTATTAAGCACTCTAAGCGGTCTATTATCTAAAATAGAGGTTTTTGAAGAAGAAGTAGAGGATACTATCCGCGACCCGATGAAATCTCTACGCAGTACCCCTGATAGAATCGTTAAATCTGTTAAAGAAGTAGGCAGCTTTGTTAATAAATCCGCTAAAAAAATAACCAATCTTAGAAAAAATAGATAAATATCTATTTATCGAGTAATTTAACTCCATAATAACCCTTATTTTTATTCATAATATATAATAGTTATTATTTTCATCAGTCATATACCGCTAATATTTTATATATTTAATGTGCGAGTACCTTTTTTGGGTCTTCCCCTTCCTTTTAATATCTGAATATCAGCAGTATCTTCTATAATTGAAGTAATCTCTTCATCGCTAACTGAAAGAGTCTCTATGTTATTATCGCTATCATCAATTGATATCTTGCTATGAACATTTTTAATTATATTATCTATATCTTCATATTGCTTTTTATCATTAGACTGTTGTGCAACTCCTCTGTTTTGTGTGTTCATGTTTTGCGAATATGATGGCATATTTGAAGGTACAGGATCGCTATTTAAAGAGCCAAATAGATTACTTACCATATTGAATAATCCCATATTATCATTGCTAGACCCGCGATTTTGAGACATTTGTGGCATTTGTTGTGGCATTTGTTGTGGTGCACCATTTCCCATTACATATTGTTTTGCTGCTGCATTTTGAAACTGTTTCATTAATTCGGGATTAGAACGGAGAACATTTTCTACATCGGGGAGAGGCTGTTCTTTAAACATTCTGCTCGTTAAATGAAACATAAAAGCGCTTCCTGATAGTGATATAAAAAGCCTCAATTCAGGCGCCATCTTCTTTCCTGTGGCCTTGTATTTATAATGCAATTCTTCAAAAATATCATCATAATCATTTATATTTTCATTTACCTGTTCTGACCACCCATCGAGCTTTATAGAAAACGGATCATATCGTCCATTAATATATTCAGTTCCTGAGATAAATGCCATTAACATTTTTTGCTGAAATCTTACACTCCCGTCCAATTCTTTTTCTCTAACAAGCCTATTATATTCGGTTCTCATCTCCTCAATATCAGAGTTCATATTGAACTTGAACGGTATCTTAAATCCCTTAGATTCCATTCTGTCGAGTTGATATATTATCTCTCTCTTTTCATTTATCTCATTCCTTATTATTTCCTTAGGGCTCAGAAACTTATTTTTTTGTTTACTGTTACCACCATTGCCACCATTGCCACCATATCCGCTTTCTTCACTTCCTCCACTTCCCTCGCTTTCTTCACTTCCCTCGCTTCCCCCACTTTCTCCACTTACTGCACTTTCATCACTTTCATCGCTGCCACCACTAACTTCACTAATATTATCATCGTATATTTTCTTAATCTTGCTAGGGTTCGAACTCTTTTTACTCTCATCACTATCACTCTCACTTTCTATTCGTGAACCTCTACCAATCTTATCTTTATTACGATATATGTTGTTGATATTTTTCATATATTTTTTTTTTCCACCAGATGAACTTCCTCGCGAAGAACCGCCAGAAGACATAGATATTACATCATCGCTTATTTTTTTCCTATTAAACAATTCTTCGCTAATAGCTATATTAGACTGCTTACCTCCTACTGGTATATTAAAACTAAAAGGTTGTTTATTGAAACTTTCTCTATTCAATTCAATTAAATCATCATTTCTATTATTATAATTTGATAGTAAAGCCATATTATATATTTATTTGGGTATCAAATGTTTATATATCTATTATAATTTTTAAATGTTTATTAATACGCATTCTAATAAAAATAATTTACGAATATTAGCTATTTCTACGAGATAGCCACGATAACCAAGTGCCAAAAAATAATTTCCCAGATTTTACATAATATTCAGGGTGAAATTGTATCCCCAATATATCCCGCTTCTTATGATATAATATATCTATCATATCTTTCCTTTTCATTACATTCTCAATATTCTTCCCTACTTTGATAACAATATCATTATGATTATACCTATATATTGTCTTTACAATATCAAAAGGATACTTTATTTTTAACGGCCTATCATAGTGTCGAATATATCCAGCATCTCTTGTTCTGACATTAGAGAACTTCCCAAATCTTACAGCGATATATTGCATCGAGTAGCAAATAGCTAATATATGTATCTTGTTAGCGTGTTTAAATATTATCTCAGGAACCTTGGGCGATCTTCTATCAACTATGCGATAATCAGAACCAGTCACTATAATAGCATCCAATTTATCATCAAGATTATTCAATAATTTTGTGATACCCGCTTCGTCGTACCAATCTCTAAAACATAATCTCGCGTTTTTCATAGATTTCTTAAAACGCAGCTTTCTTATATTATTCGAAGCGCGATTACTATACATCATTATTACCAATATTTTAGGACGCCTCTTCTTTTTCATTATCTTCATTACAGTATGTACCACTACTATATAATTTATTATATTTATTTGTAATATCTCCCTTTGTATTACTTCTAATATATGATACAGCTTGCAAACACGCATCGCTCAAATCATCCTTCTTCTTGTTTTCATTAAATCTCTTCTTTAATTGCTCGTTCTCGCTAATATATTCGCGACACAACTCAATACTAAGCATCTTATTATTCTTATATTTATCCCTCCTAAATCCCTTCTTATTCCTCGCCTCTCCTCCATCGACCGAGCCCTTAGCCGCTATATTCGCTTCCATATTTATAAGATAGATATGGTTTTTAGTTTTTAATGAAGCATTTACGAGGACAACATTACCGACCTCCTTGTCCCAATATTTAACTAAACTAAAATATCCGTAGATTATATGCTGGATAGTTTTCATAATGCCGTTTAAATTAGAAGGCTGATTCTCTATCAATACATAATCTATCATATTGATGCCCCTATTTTTTAAACCACCAATTATATTATCCATCTCAATATATATTCTTTCAGATATATCATCAATCCCCTTAATCTCTTTCTTAGATGAAGCTAATGCTATGATACGCCAATCCAATATCTCCAATATCTCAGTCTGTCTTAATATACACAGAGCAAGATTCTTAACCCCAATATCAAAACTAATATATATCATAATCCTAATATCCTAATAATATCATCATATCCTTATTTGCTATATCGTAGTATTTACATAGGTCTATTTAGGTCTCTAATTTTTTGTTATAGTTTTTTGGATTTCAGTTATTATTTTTGGACTATATGAAGTAATATTATAATGCTTTATAAGCGCAGCAAGGTCCTTCCAGAATGTATCACCTTCGTATTTTGAATTGTATTTATTAATTTTCTTACATTTTTTATATAGCCATTTATATGTCTTCTCTAAGTTTTCAGGCTTCTTTGATATCTTGCTAAGTCGCTGTTCCTTTATTAATCTGAAAATATAGCTTTTTAACTCGTCACATTTACTATTGTTAGGTAAAGTCTCGCGCAAATCATAAAACTTCATATAATTATACGAAGGACATATCAATAAACTATTTGTGTAATCTATAAATGTAGGGTTATTATCTATTATTAATAATCTCTTGCTAATATCATAATTATTAGGTATCTTGATTGACTTGCTAATTAGCGGCAATATCTTGACAACAGATTTCTTTATATTTCCATATTTATCCATAATACAATTATCGCGCGTAAATAATGGCCTATCAAACTTAAAATTATTATGCTTCTCTATTATAGCTATCTCTTTATTAGCCCATTTTTTCTCAGAAGCTGTATAAATATAAAAATAGCTCGACGGGTACAGCTTTTTCATAGTATTTATAAACGTGAAAAAATGCGGTCGCACTAATAGCGATTTCTCAGAATAACTTTCATTCAAATATTTATTACACAACGCCGTATATTTATTTAATCCCTTCATCTTATATTTTTTTACCAATTCAATAATATTATATAAATCACATTGATAATTACAATCGCCTATTATAGTACCGTCCAAATCTATTATAAATATATACGGCTCGACACTGCATTCCTTTTCTTCTCTGTTATTCATTAAATCTATTATAATATTATATTAGAATATTGCTTTATAAATAGAAGATATAAGAGAATGGCAGAATCCCATATATTTAACACTAAAAATATATCTGCATATAGCCATTTTTCAAATACAATTAATAACAAATATCTTGATTTGAATAACGGAAAAGAAAAAGATATTAAATTACCCGATGCATTACTTAAATATTTTAAAGATAAAACTCTCAAATATAATCTTGATAAAAGAATATTCTATTATAAGCATATTGCTAACAAATTAAAAGATGTAAATAACAAACAGTGTCTAATAGAATATGCTATCAACTCTAAAAAAAATAAAGATGTTCATGGATATAATATAGACAATACAGTATTTCTTACAAAAAAGTTCGGGTCTATTAGCAAATATGGCTATATTTATATAGCATCTATTAAAAACGAAGTTGGCAAATATCCTATTGCTTCAAAAATTATGATTAATAACCGCGTTAATCTATTTGAAGCTCAGATTAACTTGAAAATAACCGATAAAGTTATAAAAAATATGATATCAAGACATTTCATTCTAACTTATAAAGTTATTATCTGCGACAAAATATCCAATAAAAACTTGCCAGATATCGTTCTCAATAAGAAATACTATGTTTTATTAAATGAGCTTGCCAGAGGCGATTTGAAACAGCTCTGTAATAGTAAAACTTTCCTCAAAAATAACAGCATATTATATAATGTATTTATCCAGATAATGTTAGCTATATCTACATTTCATCATCTTGGATTTATTCACGGCGATTGTCATTGGGGCAACTTTCTATATCATATGAATTATAATGTAGTCAAAAATAGCTATCATCACTATAATATTTACGGCAAAAATTATTATCTAAAATCATGTGAATATACTATGTATATTTATGATTTCGGTTTTGCCGAAAAAATCAAATTGGCAAAAAAATCACTTATTGACTCTGACTATAGAAGATTGATAAATGCTTTCAGAAATAAAAAGATAGAACCGCGTTCCTGGATATCAGTAGATAACAATCTGCCTTCCGATGAGGTAGGTGAATATGTCAAAACATTTAGAAAAGCTATTGATAATAATAATAATAGCTCAGACAGAAGCAGTGGAAGCGACGACAATAGCAGTATCTACAAAGATAATAGCATATATTTAGAAAAATTAACTATTGATACAATTCTTCCAATATTATTAAAAGCTCCCGATAAAACATTCGTCTCTAAATTACCTGCAAATGCAACTGTTATTAATAAAAAACCCTATTACATTAATAAAAAAATATTAATTAAAGACTAATTGTATCAATACGTTCATCCGCGTCTGCCGCATATTTTGCAGATAATTCGTCAATATATTCGGTCATTGTTTCAAAGCCTACATATACCATTTCATCAATCTCCTTTTTAGTTATATGTAATCGCATTCCCTTTCTTGTAAATATTATATTCATTCCATTTTTTAACACGAGATTTTGAGGGCGATAATAATTAGTATATTTACTATCTTGAATCTGCTTTAATAAAACCTCTTTTACTCTTAGCATATTTAATATCGTCATCAACTGCTTTACAATATATATAAAGTTGATAGTTTTAACAGGAATATGCTCTATTTTTTCATTATCTTTATACAAAAGCATACCTATTATATTTTCGCGAGGCACATCGGCAAATATTTTTATAGGAAAATTATTAGTTAATCCCCCGTCGTAATAATAATAATCGCCTATATTTATCGGTTTAAATAATAATGGTATAGACATTGAAGCACTACATGCCTTATATACACAGACATCAGGCGTTTTCTCAATAGAAAAAATCTCATTATCGCAAGTATTTATATTCGTGCAAGATATATACATATTTACTCCAAAACTTTTAGATAATTGTGCAAATGTAATAGTCTCCGATATATCACCAGACTCATTTGTGCCATCGCACCTATCGGGATATCTCTTTTTTATAATAATTTTTAAATGTTTAATCATTATCTGTGTATCAAATAAACCAAACTCTGTAATCAATCTTATGTATTTTTTTATAGATAAAAAACATAAATCATTATCCTTCATGCAACCATATAATACCTCTTCCATCTCATATATAGTTAATTTAAGCGCAAACATTAGACCTATTAAAGAACCTATTGAACATCCTGCAATATGTTTTATATTATTATGCATATTATTTAAATATAAATATCTTAGTGCACCTACAAATATCACGCCACGCATACCACCCCCCGATAAAACTAAATGTGTAATATTCATATTCTTTATATTTGACATATTTGTACTATCTGTACTCATTTTTAATTATATATTATATCCAAATATTGCGTTCCTCTTAAATATCCCAAATACCTTCAAAGGTTTAAATGTGCGAATTGTATTCTTGAATACTAACTTTGTAGTATACAAGAGCCTCTTTGGAAGCATTGTTCTCCGCTTCCTTTTTAGTATTTCCAGTAGCCGTAGAAATAATGCTCCCATTCTTATCCTTGATACAATATGTAAATATACGAACGTTATCTTTAACGGCTACATTGAGCTCTTTGAATTGTGGTACATCCTGTAAAGAATGAAGCATATGAGATACAAGCATATCCTTATAGTTGTTTTTAATTCTAATCAGTTCGCAAAAGTCAATGTAATTCTCTATTATATATACTATCCATGATTCTACAACGAAATATCCCGCCCCGGAAGAAGGATTTATATTAATATTAGGAATAATAACATTGTCAGTATCTGTCTGAAAATCCAAATAGAGTGCTCCTAAAAATGCCTCGAATATATCCTCCATAATTTTATAGTTATTTCTTCCACCAGATTCCTCTACCTGTTTAGATATAATTGCAAACTTGGGTAATCCTATTTTATCAGATAAATATCCAAGCATCTTCCCATTTACTATTTTTGTTCTAATTTTAGATAAGAATCCCTCGTTTTGGTCAGGAAACCTATTATATAAATAATTCGTTACAATCATTCCAAGCAATGAGTCTCCCAAAAACTCTAATCTTTCATAAGACATATCTTGAAGAGGCAAACAGTCACTTGGACGATTAGCGTTACTTTTCTCAAAATCAATATTTTTCATAGTACAATAAGATTTATGAACAAATGCAACACGATATAAATTGATATTCTTTATTTTTAATTCAGGCAACCCGTTGCTACTTAGCAATTTATATAAGTCATCTTCGCTTAAAAGTGTGTTTTTAGAATTATATGGTTGATTTTCCACATCAATCTCCATTGTTTTATTATGGATATTATCAATTCTTTTCATCTTGCTATCTTAGTTATATATTTCTCAAAATATGATTATATCAATTTTTATATATATAAATATTAAATGTATTTTTCTTTTAAATAGAATAAGATAATAAATGAGTTATCTAGCTAATGATATAACAGCCCCCTCAATCCAAATAGATTCGGTTGCTATTGGGTTTCAATTGAACAGCGAAAGCGAAGCAAGAAATATCAATAGTTTAGATTTAAACAAAGATGAATTTTTGGTAGTAGGAGAGAAAACATACATTCCAGGCGATACTTCAAATACTAAATGGTCTCTTGTCGTTAATAGCCAAGGTACTTCGGTAAATGCATCGAGAAGCCTTGCGCGCAAAAGTTTAACACCTGATACTTCGTTGTATGTAGATAAAAATATTCATTGTTCGGGTATTATTAAAGCTGCTGGCTTAGAGCTTAATAATATTAGAATTGACAATACAACAACTATAACAAGCAATTTAATTAGGGATTTTATCGTTAAAACTAACGACCTCGTAGTATCACAACCTTTTCAAACAGGGTATATTACAAATTATAATAACCTCTATAATATTAATTATGATGTTAAAAATGTTTATACACCAAACTTCGTTACCTTTGGTGGCCATATTGATACATACAAAAATACACATCCTCTAAACATCGTAACTACTCCTAACAATAAATTCAACAACATGCATGTCTCCATTAGAAACGATACTAATAATGACGAAGAACCTTCGAGAATGTGTATTGGTATGATTGGTGGCAGCAATATATCACCTGCTATTATTTCTACAACACGAGGAGTTCCGCTCGAATTTCATGTTAGCACTTCTTCCGAAAATATTGATGCAGCCTATAATACAAGAGCACTTCCTATATACAACTCTAATAATGTTCCTGCTATGACAATTGATGCCAATAATAACGTAGGTATCGGCACTAATAATACTTCTCTAAAAAACTATTATAAAAAGGTTTTCACAAATAATAGTACAACAAATGTAGAAAGATTCGGTAAACCTAAATTTGAAGTTAAAGGCCTATCTACTTTTGATGACATACTTTTACATGATTACCAAACAAATACTTATAAACATTTAGATGATATATATATCCGCTCAACAGGTATTAGTGTTCTTAATGCAACACAGATAAAAGGAGGCGATTTTACTGATACAGATTCTTTGTACAGATTTAAAAACAATTTAACAGTATCAAAGTTATTAAGTGCCGGTGATGCAAATATTGATAATAGCGTAACTATTGGATGTAATTTAACCACAGATTTTTTAAATGTTAACGAACATTCGATATTCGACGGAACAGTAGCATTTAATAATGATGTTAATTTTGACAGTGTCCAAAATATTAATATAAATAACCTAAATATTAATAATGATCTTTTCATTAATAATAAGCGCGTAACAGCTCTTGATACAACTGATACTTTTACAGGTAACTTTGAAAAAAGTATTGTAGATGGTAGCAACTATATATTTATTTATGTAAGTAGCAATATCGCTTCACTCGACGCTAATTGTAATGTTAATTTTCCTAATAAATTGGGAATTGGTCTTTCACCTACCGACGGTTTTGATGGCGTCCTAAACATTATAAAGAATGATAAAACTACAAGCAACAATTTTGACATATCACTAAAAAATACATCGGGGAACAAGACATATATCGCAAATATCGGAAGGCTCTCGCGACTAGATTATAACGATAACAGTTTGATATTTAATACAAACAAAGTACCCGGAAAAAATAACAACATCTATTTTTATCCTTCAAGTGATATGTCTATACTTACTTCAAATCGTTTTCTTCCTAATTTAAGAAATACCCCTCCTACATTATCGTTATTAAATGGCAAAGTTGGTATTAATAAATTGAATCCTGATAATCTTTTTGCCCTTGATATTGGAGGTAAAATAGCTGCTAACGATTACTATGTATCACAAGATAATAATTTTAAAAGGACCAAGAACTTCGTTTATAATAATGGAAAAAACTTTTTTAATTTATATGATACTTCAACTGATAAGTTTTGCATCAACTATAATGAGCTTATATCATTCGCGTCGGATATGAGAGGCCTCAATGTTAAAAAAGGCATTAACGCTGATTTATATTATCAAAATAATATATTATTAGAAACCCTGCAAAAAGCTAGTTCCACAGACAGTTTTTACACTAACAAGAATATATCTATTGGTTGGAAAGGCGAAGCTAATGTTACACCTCTGCAAGTTAGAAACTTATACACTAACGATTATAATTATTCAACTATACGCATTTATAGAGGCGTGAGAGGCGGCGGTCTTTTTAATAATGCAGATTATAGCGGTATTGATATCTGCGAATATGACAGAGATATAAATCAAGATAGAAATAAGGAGAAATGGTTCATTTATAAAAATCATAAATATAATGACCTTGATGCAAGAGATTATATGCGCATTGGCCCTTTGCAAATTGGATATACAAATAAAACTATTGAACCCACATCTTATGGTATGTCGTTTTATTATGACCCGTTAAGTTCAAAATATCACATTGATGTTAATAATCCAAAGGTTTCATACGATGACAAATCTGCAATGACAATATATGGCGACCTAAATGTTCATGGAAATGTTAATATTTTAGATAACGAAGGATGCAATTTTAATTTTACTATGAAAGCTTTATCCTCCAATTTACAGAAAGTAGACAGATATATCAACTATATATCCGGGAGTGGTATTGATACAGGATATTCAACAAGTGCAAATAAAATTGCGATGTCTATTGATATTTTGAGGCCTAAAGAAAATATTATAATAGACCCAGTAGAAAATGCAAAGATTCCTGTAATAATTAAAAATATGAATGACGATAATCCAGCAACAAAGTTTATTACTTATTCTAAGAGTAATATTTGTTATTCTATGATAGAATTGGCTATTTATAATAGCAATCTTCAATTAGTAGATGATGTCATAGATAAACAAAACAATATACGAAATGCCATACAAATGAGCGTTGCGAATAATAATAGCAATACTTATCTCGATTTCAATGTTTATAACAATGATTCATATAAAAACTTTCTGCGATTTATTAATACGGTGAGTGATAATGGGGATGCCAATAGTACTATTGCGCATATGGGTCTAGGAACAGACAAGAGCTCTAATATCCTTTTTCACATTGACGGGAATGAAAAATACGGCCTTCAAATTACCAATAATAAATTTCCGGCTTCTATCAATTTATTAAACTCGGAAGGAAAAAATATTTATCATACTATATCAGGTGGTGATCTTCATAACAATCATAAGTTTACAATTGATGTCTCAGCTGCCGCTGCTAATGAAATAAATAATGAACCAGTTATGACAAATGTATTCACAATTGATGCATTCCAATATAACGGCGATAAACGCAGAGGGGCTCGCTACGGATTCAATGAAGACTTTTCATCTAATATAAATCAGACCTTTGTAATTAAAAGCGATTATGATACAGTTCCCATGTCAATTACTAGCAGATATAGTTATGAATATATGTTCAATAGTACAGTTAAAATAGATTATAGTGATGTGCTATTTGATATATTATCATCTAATTGGAATAATGATTCTAAGACATATTTCAGTTTTTATAAACAGAATATAACCGAATTGCCAGCGACAGACGCTAATGATAATGTTATAGATATTAATAATATTGACGATGAAGGCTTCATATTTAAAACAAATAATCTAATATCAACAAATCTCTCATATATTACTGTTCATTCTAATATCAATTACCCGTATTTTTTTAGCAATTTAGATATTAATTATATGCCTCTCAATAACCAAACATTTGACATAAAAACCGATAGTGTAAAAGATAAATGTGATTTATTCAAGGAAAATGATTTTTCCTTAGTACCGCAAGGCATATTTTACAGTAGTAATGATAATATTAAACCAAGTGATATTTCTGAAAAAATGCTTGCTGTCAATGATAGAGCCGTATTCAACATCTATGATAGTAATATATTATTCAACTATGAATATATAAATAGATATATTATATCTAGCCACATATCTTGCAACATCTCTATTATTGTTAGTTCAAATATTCAGAGAATTAACAATAGCAACTATTTTAATATCAGCAACTATATAACAACAACACTTGGAACAGTTACAGAGCCGTTTAATGCACTAGAAAATGTAACAGAACATACATATATTGATTATCATCAAAACTTTATTAATCTCAATGAAAAGTTTTTAGAATATTCCAATATATTTTTAAATACATATACTACAAATATTTTGAAATATAATTCTAATATAGCATATGATGCTGTGTTTTTTTCTGTCCATACTAATCATTTAAATATTGCAACTTCGAATGTTATATTTGACGAGCTCTTTGAATTAAACACTGCATACCTAGATATTACTTCAAATATTGAAGATAACAACTATATAGTTTTTAGAACATCTAATTATTCTATAAACAACAATGCCAATGCTATGCAAAGAAATATGGTTATCCAGCAATTTAGTTCAAATGTTTTTGAAGATACTTTTGATATCTTGGGTAATACTATAAATAACACTTTGATTATCGAAGAATATTTTAATAACTATTGTAATTATAATTTGGAAGATATCAACATCGGAATTCGCAACTATAACTATAAAAATTATAAACCACACATTTCTTTAATAAATGATGTTGAGAAAAACGATAGTGTATTTGAAGGGCACGAAATATATAGTTATGACGGAGTATTTGAAATCAAATATGCTAACTCTACAAATAAACAATTTGTCCCTCTCAAAATTGATAGTATAGGTAATATGACTATTAATGGGGGCTTAGATACAAAAGGTAATATTAAAATAGACGGGAATATATTCGATGCAAATGGTAACAATTTAATTGAAATACTCAATAAAAATTATTACAAAGAATATGAAATAAACTCAAGTAATATCTATTTTAATTCATTTGGTTCAAATGGTATTGAAATTAATGCCCGTGCCATGGATTATAATCACATTGATTATAATTTCTTTTATGTCAAAGACTATTTATCTACTGATTTACATAATGATATTTTAGTATTACATAAATCTGAACTATTAAATAACACATATAATCTTGATTTATATGCAGATTTATATATCAACTGTAATTTATATATAGAAGGCGAAGGTAATAATCCTTCATTATCAGTATTCCAAAAACACAACACCAATATTATACGAGCAGCCAATTTGGATCGCGAAGTTTTAACACTTGCATATGATGGCAGTATGGGATTAGGAATAACAGAGCCACAAGGAGTATTACTAAATGCTAGACAAAACAATATAGGTAGCAATGTTATATCAGCATCTAACATGGACCGCGAATTGCTAACGCTTGCATATGATGGCAGTATGGGATTAGGCATAACAGAGCCCCAAGGAGTATTACTAAATGCTCGTCAGAATAATATAGGTAGCAATATTATCTCAGCATCTAATATTGAACGAGAAGTTCTTACAGTTGCCTATGATGGTAGCATTGGTTTTGGCGTAACGCGCCCCCAAGGAGTATTACTAAATGCTCGTCAGAATAACATCGGTAGCAATATTATATCAGCATCTAATATTGAACGAGAAGTTCTTACTGTTGCCTATGATGGTAGCATTGGTTTTGGTGTCACGCAGCCGCAAGGAGTATTGCTAAATGCTCGTCAGAATAATGTTGGTAGCAATATTATATCAGCATCTAACATTGAACGGGAAGTTCTTACAGTTGCCTATGATGGTAGCATCGGTTTTGGCGTCACGCAGCCGCAAGGAGTATTATTAAATGCTCGTCAGAATAACATTAGTAGCAATATTATCTCAGCATCTAATATTGAACGAGAAGTTCTTACTGTTGCCTATAATGGTAGCATCGGTTTTGGCGTCACACGACCCCAAGGAGTATTACTAAATGCTCGTCAGAATAATGTAGGTAGCAATATTATCTCAGCTTCTAATATTGAACGAGAAGTTCTGACGGTTGCCTATGATGGAAGCATTGGATTTGGTGTCACACGACCCCAAGGAGTATTACTAAATGCTCGTCAGAATAACATAGGTAGCAATATTATCTCTGCTTCTAATATTAATCGCGAAGTTCTTACAGTAGCCTATGATGGTAGCATTGGTTTTGGCGTCACACGACCCCAAGGAGTATTACTAAATGCTCGTCAGAATAATATAGATAGCAATATTATATCAGCCTCTAACATTGAACGCGAAGTTCTTACAGTAGCCTATGATGGAAGTATAGGTTTTGGTGTCACGAGACCCCAAGGAGTATTACTAAATGCTAGACAGAATAACATAGACAGTAATATTATATCAGCTTCTAATATTGAACGTGAAGTTCTTACAGTTGCCTATGACGGAAGCATTGGTTTTGGTGTCACACGACCCCGAGGAGTATTGCTAAATGCTCGCCAAAATAATGTCAGTAGCAATATTATCTCGGCTTCTAATATTGAAAGAGAAGTTCTTACAGTTGCCTATGACGGAAGCATTGGTTTTGGTGTCACACGACCCCAAGGAGTATTACTAAATGCTCGCCAAAATAATGTCGGTAGCAATATTATCTCGGCTTCTAATATTAATCGCGAAGTTCTAACAGTAGCCTATGATGGAAGCATAGGATTTGGTGTCACGCGACCCCAAGGAGTATTATTAAATGCCCGTCAGAATAATATAGGCAGCAATATTATATCAGCTTCTAATATTGAACGCGAAGTTCTTACTGTTGCCTATGATGGAAGCATTGGATTTGGTGTCACTCAACCCCAAGGAGTATTATTAAATGCTAGACAGAATAACATAGGCAGAAATATTATCTCGGCCTCTAACATTGAGCGCGAAGTTCTAACAGTAGCATACGATGGAAGTATTGGATTTGGTGTAACTCGTCCCCAAGGAGTATTATTAAATGCTCGCCAAAATAATATAGGTAGCAATATTATCTCCGCTTCTAATATTGAACGCGAAGTTCTAACAGTAGCCTATGATGGAAGCATTGGATTTGGCGTTACGCGACCACAAGGAGTATTATTAAATGCGAGACAGAATAACATAGACAGTAATATTATTTCAGCTTCTAACATAAACCGCGAAGTTCTAACAGTAGCCTACGATGGAAGCATTGGTTTCGGTGTAACTCAACCCCAAGGAGTATTATTAAATGCTCGCCAAAATAATATAGGTAGCAATATTATCTCGGCATCTAATATAAATCGCGAAGTTCTAACAGTAGCCTATGATGGAAGCATTGGATTTGGTGTTACGCGACCCCAAGGAGTATTATTAAATGCAAGACAGAATAACATAGGCAGCAATATTATATCGGCTTCTAACATAAACCGTGAAGTGCTAACTGTTGCATATGATGGTAGCATTGGATTTGGTGTAGCACGACCACAAGGAGTATTATTAAATGCGAGACAGAATAATGTAGGTAGCAATATTATTTCAGCTTCTAACATAAATCGTGAAGTGCTAACTGTTGCATATGATGGTAGCATTGGTTTCGGTGTAACTCAACCCCAAGGAGTATTATTAAATGCGAGACAAAATAATATTGGTAACAATATTATTTCAGCTTCTAATATTGAGCGCGAAGTTCTTACAGTAGCATATGATGGAAGCATTGGTTTTGGTGTCATAGACCCCCAAGGAGTATTATTAAATGCCAGACAAAACAATATAGGTAACAATATTATCTCAGCATCAAATATTAATCGCGAAGTTCTTACAGTAGCATATGATGGAAGCATTGGATTTGGTGTCATAGACCCCCAAGGAGTATTACTAAATGCCCGTCAGAATAATATAGGTAGGAATATTATTTCAGCTTCTAATATTAATCGAGAAGTGCTAACAGTAGCATATGATGGAAGCATAGGATTTGGTGTAACTCGTCCCCAAGGAGTATTACTAAATGCTCGTCAGAATAACATAGGAAGTAATATTATATCAGCTTCTAACATAGACCGCGAAGTGCTAACAATCGCATATGATGGAAGTATCGGATTTGGTGTCACACGTCCGCAAGGAGTATTACTAAATGCTCGTCAGAATAACATAGGCAGCAATATTATCTCAGCATCTAACATAGACCGTGAAGTGCTAACAGTAGCATATGATGGAAGCATAGGATTTGGCGTCACTCGACCCCAAGGAGTATTACTAAATGCTCGTCAGAATAACATAGGCAGCAATATTATATCAGCATCTAATATTAATCGCGAAGTCCTGACAGTAGCGTATGACGGAAGCATTGGATTAGGTATAACGCGCCCCCAAGGAGTATTACTAAATGCTCGTCAGAATAACATAGGTAGCAATATTATCGCAGCGTCTAATTTAGACCGCGAAGTCCTAACAGTAGCATATGATGGAAGCATTGGATTAGGGGTAGGACAGCCCCAAGGTGTATTACTAAATGCCCGTCAGAATAATATAGGTAAGAATATTATCTCGGCATCTAACTTAGACCGCGAAGTCCTAACAGTAGCATATGATGGTAGCATTGGATTTGGTGTAACACAACCCCAAAGTGTATTACTAAATGCCCGCCAGAATAATATAGGTAGGAATATTATCTCTGCTTCTAACTTGGACCGCGAAGTTATGACAGTAGCTTATGATGGTAGCATTGGATTTGGTGTAATGCGCCCCCAAGGTGTATTACTAAATGCCCGCCAGAATAATATAGGTAGCAATATTATCTCGGCTTCTAACATAAACCGTGAAGTTCTAACAGTAGCCTATGACGGAAGCATTGGATTTGGTGTAACGCGCCCCCAAGGAGTATTACTAAATGCTCGTCAGAACAATATAGATAAAAATATTATATCAGCTTCAAATATTGATAGTGAAGTTCTAACAGTAGCCTATGACGGAAGCATTGGATTAGGTGTAACACAACCCCAAGGTATATTACTAAATGCACGCCAGAATAACATAGGCAGCAATATTATATCAGTTTCAAATATTAACAGTGAAGTTTTCACTGTCGCATATGATGGTAGCATGGGATTGGGTGTAGTACAGCCTCGGGGCATATTACTAAATGCTCGTCAGAATAATGTAGGAAGCAATATTATCTCAGCTTCTAATATTAATCGCGAGGTGCTAACAGTAGCCTATGATGGTAGTATTGGATTTGGTGTTTCTCGACCACAAGGAGTATTATTAAATGCCCGTCAGAATAATATCGATAGCAATATTATCTCAGCATCTAATATTAATCGCGAAGTGCTAACAGTAGCCTATGACGGCAGCATTGGTTTTGGTGTCATGCGTCCACAAGGAGTATTACTAAATGCTCGTCAGAATAACCTTGGTAGCAATATTATCTCGGCATCTAATATTAGTCGCGAAGTGTTCACAGTAGCCTATGACGGAAGCATTGGATTTGGTGTAGTACAACCGCAAGGGGTTTTACTAAATGCTCGACAGAATAACATAGGTAGCAATATTATCTCGGCTTCTAATATTAATCGCGAAGTTCTTACAGTAGCTTATGATGGAAGCATTGGTTTTGGTGTCATGCGTCCACAAGGAGTTTTACTAAATGCTCGTCAGAATAATGTAGGTAGCAATATTATCTCGGCTTCTAATATTAATCGCGAAGTGTTAACAGTAGCCTATGACGGCAGCATTGGTTTTGGCGTAACACAGCCCAGAGGTATATTGCTAAATGCTCGTCAGAATAATGTTGATAATAATATTATTTCAGCTTCTAATATTGACAGTGAAGTGCTAACTCTTGCATATGATGGTAGTATGGGATTGGGTGTCATGCGCCCCCAAGGAGTCTTGCTAAATGCTCGTCAGAATAATATTGGCTATAATATTATTTCTGCTTCTAACTTAAACCGCGAAGTGCTAACTCTTGCATATGATGGTAGTATGGGATTGGGTGTCATGCAACCGCAAGGAGTATTGCTAAATGCCCGTCAAAATAACCTTGGTAGCAATATTATATCGGCATCTAACATAGACCGCGAAGTGTTCACAGTAGCTTATGATGGTAGCATGGGATTGGGTGTCACACGGCCCCAAGGTGTATTGCTAAATGCCCGCCAGAATAACCTTGGTAGCAATATTATATCGGCATCTAACATAGACCGCGAAGTTCTAACAGTAGCTTATGATGGTAGCATTGGATTTGGCGTAACGCGCCCCCAAGGAGTTTTACTGAATGCCCGCCAGAATAACCTTGGTAGCAATATTATGTCGGCATCTAATATTAATCGCGAGGTTATGACATTGACATATGATGGCATTATGGGGTTAGGAGTAACAAATCCTAATAAACAAAGTTTGTTAGATGTGCAAGGTAATATTAATATTGTTAGCGACCAGGGAAGCAATTTTATATATACTATTAACAATCGTGATATTATTAAAGAAACAAGCAATTATATTCTGGTGACAAGCAATTTTATAGCAAATAGAATAACAAATCTAACAACTGATTTTATTACAGAAAATGTAACCTCTATAAATAAATTCATTGTAAATAATAAATATAAAAATGACCTATTTATTGACGGAGATTTAACTATCAATTCTAATTTAATTGTTCACGGTGTCACAACGACTTTGAACACAGATGTATATACTACTGAACAATTGAATATTACAAATACAGGACAAGGAGACGCTCTTATAGTTAAACAAATTAACAATTCATATAATATATTTACTGCTTCAAATAATAATATTCCAGTTTTTAATATTAATTATAATGGCAAGATAGGTATTGGAACTGAAACTCCAAAAGTATATTTAGAAATCAACTCAACAGATGGCATTAAAATACCAAGTGGTACAGATATCCAACGACCTTCTGGAATCAATCTAATAAAAGGAACTATCCGTTATAACACTAATACCAATCAATTTGAAGGTTATGGAGCTGGTAATCACTGGGGAACACTCGGGGGAGTCAAAGATGTCAATAATGATACTTTTATAAGCGCAGAGAGCTATCCTGGTAGTAATAATGATGAACTACGCTTTATAACAAGCAATATTGAAAAGATGATTATAAAAACAGATGGTAAAGTCGGTATCGGCAGACAGAATCCTGAATATTTGTTAGATGTTCAAGGAGATATCAGAACAAACTCTAACCTATTTGTCAATTTCAATGTAGGCATAGGTACTACTAATATTTCAAGTTCTCTGCTAAATATATATGGAAAGGCTGCAAATATTAAAATACAAAATCCTCATATTAATAATCCAGTATCTTCCATAGACTTTATAAACGGTATTAATAATTCCATACAAAGCAACACTTTATTTGGATGGCGAATGTCAAATAGCAATAACAGCTTTGTAATTTCATCTGGTAAAAATAATATTATAAATGATTGTCTAATTATTGACGGAGGGACGGGTAATATAGGTATCGGAACAAAATCGCATATTGAATTGGATAATAATGGCGATACTTATAAAATAAATATCAATGGCAGTATCAATATTGAAGGAGAGATATATAAACAGGGTGTATTATTCACACAGGGAATTAATGGAGGAGGAGGTGTAGGGGTTATATCTCAAAATATGCCTATACAAACATTATCAAAGACATATAAACAAACTAAATCATATTTAGAATCTGGACTTGATAATGACGGAGGTTGGAAGTTCATTGATGAAAATGTTAATAGCGGCTTTTTAATAAAAATTAAATCTTCTCATAGGACTTCAAAGATTTTATTAAATCTCTCAATGCATATTGGTATTGACAGTGCACCAGAATCAATATGGTGGGGTCTAAGATTATATCGAAAAATGGTAGATAATAATCAAAATATAATAACTGATTGGCATGAAGTTGTAGCATCGCGCCCTGAAAATAACCCTGATAATGCTACACCTTGCTGGCTATCTCATACACTCGGAGCCAATCTTACAAGTTATGAAAACTTCGTAGCTAATATAAATGGCACATTCTTTGATACCCCCGATTCAAGATACAATGTTTATTATACAGTAAAGTGGAAAACGAACTTAGGAAATAATTATGGCGGAAGTGCAAATATTTATCTAAATAGACCTGCCAAATATAATTCAAACAACTCCTCTGTATTATCTTCAACATGGACAGCAACCGAAATATGGCAATTAGGAACTCCATATATACCAAGTGAAGGCTCAAATATAATTACAATTTATAATCAAGATTTTGTAGGAATAGGAAATACACAACCGCAACACACACTTGATATCGCCGGAGATATTAACATAACAGGGGCATATAAGATAAATAACGAAATATTCAGGGAGAGCCAATGGACCACTAATTCTGATAACAATATATATTATAATAATTACATAGGTGTCGGCACTGTCAAACCTGACTGTTTATTGGCTTTGAGTGGAGCAAATGCAAAAATTAAAATCCATGATGATGGGATAAATAATGATGGAAGTGCCAGTACTCAATTATCCACCTCAATAGAATTAATTAACGGTTCAAGCAATCTCATGCAATATAACTTAAATAAATGCGGATGGAGAATGTCAAATAGCAATAACAATTATATAATCTCTTCGGGTAGCAATAGCATAATTAATGACAGGTTTGTCATAGACAGTACAGGTAATATAGGCGTCGGCACTGTACCAAATCATAAATTGGATATTGATGGTATTATAAATGCAAAGGCTTTTAATTTGAACGGCTCTCCTTTTGTTTTGGAGTTTACGCAAGGAATGACAATACAAACAATACACAAAACCTATTCTAAAACAGTTGAAAAAGAATTGAACTCAATTGGATGGGTTCCGATAGATATTCAAAATGACGGATTTTATGTAAAGATAAAGCCCTCGCATATTCAATCAAAAGTCCTCGTATCTATGACATGTCATATAGGTATGGATTATGCCGAAGATTCTCGCTGGTGGGGCCTGCAATTATATAGAAAAATAGGAAGTGGCTCTTGGGTGCCTATAAATGATGCTAATGGAACTAATGGTGGAGGATTAGAATGTAGTCCTTGTTGGATATCACACAATCTTGGTGCCGACAATAGTACCTACTCGCATTCCATAATAAATGTGTCGGGTTCCTACGAAGATATGCCGAATACTGAAGAAGATGTTTATTATACAGCATATTGGAAATCAAAACTAGATAATACAATCGGTAAGCTATATATTAACAGACCAGCCTATGTTAATAATTCTAATTATCCGCTAACATCTTCAAGCTGGACAGCGAGCGAAATATGGAATAATGGGACGCCCTATAAACCTATTACAACTACAATAGCAATTGCATACGACAAAGTCGGTATTGGAATGACGCCGAGCGAATCAAGTGAATATAAATTGGAAGTTGCTGGTAATCTTAAATGTGCCAATTTACAATGTGTCTCTGTTACTCAAACGAGTGATGCACGATATAAAAAGAATATTGAAAATATTGAGAATGTCTTGGATGATATAAATAAATTGAACCCCGTTTCTTATTTATTATTGAATCAGGAGTCTAGTGATAAAAAATCTTATGGCTTTATAGCACAAGAATTAAAGAATATATTCCCAGAAGTTGTCGTTGATCCCAATACTGATAATGAACTGTATAGTATAAATTATACATCAATAATACCTTTATTAACGAAATCAATTCAAGAATTGACCAAAAAAATAGAATTACAACAGAACGAAATTAATTATCTTAAACAAAAATTATAAAGATATGTGATTTTTTTTTATTAAATATAAATATTAATATTATAGATAGAGAGAACTAATAATATAAATGAATATATTAAATGTTGGCTATGGTACAACAAATCCACAAACTTTAATTCATTTAGTTCAGTGTAATGTTGCTCTCCGCTTAGAGGATCCGAGAAATAATGTTAATAGCGTTATTAATATAGATTTTAAAAGAGGATCCGGATCATTCGGTAATAGCACCAGCGGAGATTGGAGATTATCCAGTTCAAATGCGCAATTTAATATTGAAAAACACACTAATAATTTAACCTGCAATATAGCGTCTATAAATGAAAATGGAAATATTACTATTGCCAACGATATTATAATTGGAGGCAATTTTATTAAAAACGGTAAAAATGTTATAGCCGATGTTTCTAACTATATCAACGCTGTTGATAGCAATCTCAATAATGTAATAAATAATACAGTACTTACAAGCAGTGACTCTAACAACTCCAATGTCAGCAACTATATCAACGCTGTTGACAGCAATCTCAATAATATAATAAATACTACTGTACTTACACGCATTGACTCTAACAACTCGAATGTCAGCAACTATATCAAAGCAGTTGATAGCAATCTCAATAATGTAATAAATACTACTGTACTTACAAGCATTGACTCTAACAACTCGAATGTCAGCAACTATATCAACGCTGTTGACAGCAATCTCAATAATATAATAAATACTACTGTACTTACACGCATTGACTCTAACAACTCGAATGTCAGCAACTATATCAAAGCAGTTGATAGCAATCTCAATAATGTAATAAATACTACTGTACTTACAAGCATTGACTCTAACAACTCGAATGTCAGCAACTATATCAAAGCAGTTGATAGCAATCTCAACAATGTAATAAATACTACCGTACTTACAAGCATTGACTCTAACAATTCCAATGTCAGCAACTATATCAAAGCTGTTGATAGCAATCTCAATAATGTAATAAATACTACTGTACTTACAAGCATTGACTCTAACAACTCGAATGTCAGCAACTATATCAAAGCAGTTGATAGCAATCTCAACAATGTAATAAATACTACCG
>Ga0247832_1000249_pt1 | contig 110475 bp, 106 predicted proteins | sample LaCruzMarch2015__10_FD_192407 | JGI IMG/M metagenome (GOLD analysis project Ga0247832, IMG submission 192407) | Freshwater microbial communities from meromictic Lake La Cruz, Castile-La Mancha, Spain - LaCruzMarch2015_4m | ecosystem: Environmental > Aquatic > Freshwater > Lake | place: Spain... | reverse complement strand
ATAACTTGTAACCTCAAATCAAACCACCCCTCGGGGTGGTTTTTTTATTTCTAAACCCATAACACTCCGCCAAACCACTGCGTTAGCATGCCCCCATGAAAATCCTGAGCCTCTTGCCCTGGGCCGATTGGCTGGTGCTGCTGTTTTTTTTGGCGGCTTGGATGGGCTATGCCCAGTTCGCCACCCGCTGGTCGCTCAAGCGCCCGTCCATCTTGGCGGCTACCAACCGGTTTCGCTTGCGCTGGATCCAGGTGTCCCTCACCCGGGACCCGCGTGTCCTTGACGGCATCATCACCCAAACCCTGTCCAACACCCCCGCGTTTTTCTCCAGCACCACCATCCTGATTATGGGTGGTTTGCTCGCCCTCATGGGCACCACCGACAAGGCGGCCGAGTTTGTGCGCGAAATCCCGTTCTCGCAGGTCACGCCCATCTTGGTGTTCGAGTTCAAAATCTTGGTGCTGATCTCGATTTTTGTGTATGCGTTTTTCCGCTTTTCATGGTCGATGCGGCAATACACCTTTGTGTCTTTGATGATTGGCGCGTTGCCGTCCCACGAGCATTTCATCTCGCACCCGCAAGAGCAAATGGACTATGCCGAGCGGGTGGCCGCCATGACCGGCTTGGCTGCTGAAACCTTCAACGACGGCTTGCGTGCCTACTATTTTGCGTTTGCCGTGATGGGCTGGTTTTTCTCGCCCATGGCTTTTGTGCTGACCACGGTGTTGATCGTGGGCATTTTGTACAACCGCGAATTCCGCTCGGATGTGCTGGAAGTGCTGAACGACGGCAACTAGGCCTACCGCGCAAAACGGCACCTTCACGGAGCTATCACGGCGCTTTCACGGCGAGTGCCTGGTCAGGTTTCGTCTTTCAGCGCCGACAAATCCGGGTGCACCCCCCGGCGCTCGTCAAACACAAAGCAGTCGCCCTTGAAATGGTCGCTGCCTACTTCTTCAAAGTATTTCAAGATGCCGCCGTCGAGTTGGTACACCTCTTCCACGCCCAGTTCGCGCAAATAGATGGCGGCTTTTTCACAGCGGATGCCGCCGGTGCAATAGCTGACGATGGTTTTGTCTTTCAGCGCGTCCAGGTGTGCTTTGGCGGCTTCTGGGAATTCACTGAATTTGGTCAGCCGCCAGTCCAGCGCCCCATGGAAAGCCCCCGCGTCCACCTCGAAATCATTGCGCGTATCCAAGGTCACCACCGGACGGCCGCGGTCGTCATGGCCCTGGTCCAGCCAGCGTTTGAGCGTGGCCGGTGGCACGGCAGGTGCGCGGCCATGCTGCGGCTGAATCGTGGGGTGGTTCATGCGGATGATTTCGTTCTTCACCTTCACCAGCAGCTTCTTGAAAGGCTGCTTGGCCGACCAACTGTCTTTGGGTGCCAGCGCCGCAAACCGAGCGTCTTGCTTGAGCCAGCGTACCCAAGTGCGCACATCCTCTGGCGGCCCCGCCAAAAACAAGTTGATGCCTTCTTCGGCCAGCAAGATGGTGCCCAAGAGTTGCCGCGCCTGCGCTTGCGCCAAACACGCGTGTTGCAGGGCGGGCAGGTCGTTGAGCGGTGTGAACACATACGCTGAAATATTCAGCACCGACAAGCCGCTCATGAAGGCATCCAAGCCAAACCAGCGCTGGTGCCACCGGGCTCGCTGCCGCGCACCGGGCGGTACTCGCAGCCAATCCAGCCGGGCCATTGCAGCTCGCGCAAGGTGTCAAACACTGTGGGGTAGTGCAATTCGCTCTGGTCAGGCTCGTGGCGTTGTGGCGCACCCGCTATTTGAATGTGCCCGACCTTGCCGCTGGGCAGGTAGTGGCGCAGTTTGTTCAGTACATCGCCTTCCACAATTTGGCAGTGGTAGAGGTCGAATTGCACTTTCAAGTTGTCCACGCCGATGGCTTGCACGATGGCATGGGCATCGGCTTGGCGGCTCAAGAAATAGTGCGGAATATCGCGGCCATTGATCGGCTCGATGAGGATGGTTTTGTCAGCTTGCGCGGCTTGATCGGCGGCCCAACGCAGGTTGCTTAACAACTTGTTGCGCAGGGCGCTTTGCGTGCTGGCATAGGCATGGCTGGTTTGCAAAGCCAAGGGCAGGGCAGAGCCTGCTTGGTGCTCTGGCGGCACCACGCCAGCCAGCACATGGATCTGCGGGCAGTTCAAGGCTTGCGCGTATTCGAGAGCCAACAGCACGCCGTTTTGAAACTCGGCCTCGCGCCCCGGCAAACAAGCCGTGCCACGTGAACCCTGACCCCAAGCCTGAGCAACGCTGCCGCTGTCTTGCCCGCCGGGCGGGGCGTTCAGCAACACCACTTGCACACCCGCGTCTTGGGCGGCGCGGGCGATGTCTTGGGCGGGGAAGTCATAGCCAAACATGAACTCCACCGCGGTGAAGCCATCCAAGGCTGCAGCATGGAAGCGCTCCAAAAAAGGCAGTTCCGGGTAGAGCATGGAGAGGTTGGCAGCAAAGCGCAGCACCTGCTTAAAAGGTCTCTGGGCTGGGGTGACGCCTCTCACCTGGCCACCGCTGTCGCCGTGTCTTGCGCATTCAACTTTGGATTGAGTAATTGCGCAAACTCAAACACAAACTGCCTGAGGTAGGCATGCCGTTTGAAGGCAATACGCGCCAGGTTGTGTCCAAACAGGCGCCCAGCCGGGCGCACCACCAAGTCGGTGTCGGTGATGTCACGCACCGCCATTTCAGCCACGATGCCCACGCCCAGGCCCAGCCGTACATAGGTCTTGATCACATCTGAGTCGATCGCTTCCAAGGCGATGCGCGGTGTCAAGCTCGCCGCTGCAAACGCCTTGTCGATGCGGGTGCGGCCGGTGAACGAGGGGTGGTAGGTGATGATGGGTTCACTGGCCAGGTCGGTCAACTCGAGTTGATCGAGATTGACCAGCGGGTGGTCGGCGGGCAGGACCAGGACATGTTGCCATTCATAGCAGGGCAGGGTGATCAGTTCGGGGTAATCGGACAAGCTCTCGGTGGCAATGCCGATTTCAGCGGTTTCGTCCAGCACCATGCGGGCCACTTGGTCGGGCGCCCCCTGGTGCAGACTGATGTTCACACTGGGGTAGGCGCTGCGCAGTTGCGCCACCGGCAGGGGCAGCACGTAACGCGCTTGGGTGTGGGTGGTGGCGATCGACAAGGTGCCGGTGTCTTGGCTGCTGTACTGCTCGCCGATGCGCTTCAAGTTGCTGACTTCGCGCAGGATGATTTCAATGCTTTTAAGCACATGTTGGCCAGGCTCGGTGACCCGCTTTAAGCGCTTGCCATGGCGACCAAAAATCTCAATTCCCAGTTCGCTTTCCAATTCCAAGATCGCTTTGGACACCCCGGGCTGGGAAGTGTGCAGCACCTTGGCTACCTCGGTCAGGTTGAGGTTGCGGCGCACAGCCTCTTGCACAAATCGAAATTGATGAAGGTTCATGGCTTATTTCGTATAAGAAAGGCTTTCATTATGCCTTTTGCCTGGGGTTGGCTAAGCCTGCCAATCCTCCAGCGCGATTTGCGCCAACAGCGTCAACAAAGCAGGACGCTCGCCCACGGCAGGCACTGGCTCCAGTGTCAAGGTGGGAAAGCGCTGTACCAATGCGTCCAGCATGCTGGGCAAATCCTCCCGCACATGCTTGCCCACGCCCAGGAACATCGGAACCAAGCGCAGATGGGTGAAGCCTTGGCACACCAAGTCTTCCACAGCGCTCTCGAGGCTGGGGCTGCTGAGTTCGAGGTAGGCGCACACCACCTTCACCCCAGGCTGCATCGCGGCGACTTGCTCGGCCACGGCTTGCATCGGGCGATGCCATAACGGGTCGCGGGATCCATGGGCAAACAACACAATGGCTTTCATCTTCATGACTTTCTGTTCAGTGTCTGACAACCAGCCAGCCAAAGGCCAGCAAGGAACCTGCCATGTACACCATGCCGGGTGTGGCTGCAGCCAGCCATGGCGACCAGGCGTTGAGGTTACCGATGAAGCCAAAAAGGTTGTTGATCAGGAAAAAGCTGATGCCCAGCAAAACACCCAAAAAAACCATGCTGGTCATGGGCGTGCTGCGCAACTGCAAGTAGGCAAAGGGCAGGGCCAAGATCACCATCACCAAACAGCTCAAGGGGTAAAAGACTTTTTTCCAGAAATCAATTTCAAAGCGCTGCGAGGCTTGACCGTTGGCGCGCAAGTGCTGAATGTAATGAAACAACTCGACTGTGGCCATGCGCTCGGGCTTGAGCAAAGCCACCGAGACCATGTCCTCGGTCAAGGTATTGTCCCAGCGCCATTGCGCTAGCTTTTCGCGGCGAATCTGGGGGCGTCCGTTGTCCATGGTGCTTTGAAACTGGTCTCGCTCCAGGTTTCGCAGCAACCAGCCTCCACCGTCGGGCTCGAATTGGCCCAGACCTGCGCGTATCAGCGAAGTGAGCTTGCCTTTGTCATCGAACTCAAAAATGCGGATGCCAACGAGTTGACCATCCGCATCCATGGCAGTCACATTGACCACGCTGGCATTTGGGCCGCGGCTTTCCTTGAGCCAGGCACCTGTGACCCCTTGGCTGCTGGCGACACCCAGGTAACGCGCCTTGAGCAGCTGCGCCTGTCGGCTGGCCGCAGGCGACACATAGTCGCCCAATGCAAACGTGAACACCACGAACACCAGCCCCAGGCCCAGCAGGGTGAACAGCGCCCGGTAAGGGCCCAGGCCACTGGTGCGCAATATCGTGAACTCTGAACTTTGCGCAAAACGCGCCATCACAAAAATCGAGCCTATCAAGACGGTGATGGGCATGAGCTCGTAGGCATGGCTCGGAACCAAGAGCAGCACATAGGCCAGCGCATGCCGCAAGTCATAGGCGTTTTCCGGGCCTTTGCCAATCCACTTGAGTTCATCCACCAGGTCAAAGAAAAAGAACAGCCCGATGAAACCCAGGGTGGCAAAAACCACTTTGGCCAGAACTTCGCCATAAATCAGTCGGCGAATGGTTTTCATACCTGCCCGCTCAGTGACGGTTGACCGACTTTGCGTGCGCGTCTGAAAAAGAAGGGTTGCTGCCGCCAATACAAAACCAGCATCGCCAGGACAAACACAGGCAGATGCATGCCCAGCAACAGAGGCCCCATGTTGTACTGCCCAGCAGCGACCCAGCTGCGGCTGAGGTTGACCAGGTTGTAGTAAATGAAGAAGGTGAGCATCGCCATGATCAACGAGCCCGAGCGGCCTGTGCGGGGGTTGATGAAGGGGATCGCAATGGCCAACAAAAGCAAATTGAACGAAGCCAAACCCAAGCCCATGCGCCAGGTCAACTCGCTCAGGTTGACCGGCGTGGGGTTGCGCCACAGATCCCAGGGCTGGGTGGCTTGGGCTTCAACCTCGCTGGCTGCAACCGGGGTGGACTCCACCCTTGAACTGTGTGACTCGAAAGCAATCACCTTGATTTCGTCTTTACCCGGATTGATATCGACGCGTTGTCCCTGGTTGAGTACCAAAAACCGTTCACCCTCGCGGGTGTCAATGAAGCCGGTTTCAGATGTGACGATCGACTGGCTGTCTTGGTCTTGCGAAAAAATGAAAACCCGGCTACCTTGCTTTTCAGACGGGCTGTTTTTATCGATGAAAAACACCCGCTTGCCGTTGGCGGATTCTTGAAACTCTCCCGATTTGATGCGCTCGAGGTCGCCGCGCTTTTCATAGCGCTCTCGCATCTCCAAGATTTGCGAATTCGACCAAGGCCAAGCGCACATGGCCAATCCCAGGATGGTCAGCAGCCAAGGCCAGGCAAATCGCAGGGCAGGGCGCAGCAAGTGGGTTGTGCTTTGCCCGCTGGACTGCCAGATCACCATTTCGCTGTCGGTGTATATACGCGACATGGTGGCCACCGTGGCGATGAACAGGCTCATGGTCAAGAGCGTATGCACATTCGCCAGCATGGTGTAGGCCAATACCAAGCTGACCTCTTGGGGGTCGACCTTGCCGCCAGAGGCTTGACCCAGCGTGCGGATCAGCATGACGGTCATCACAATGGTCACCAAAACCACCAGGGTTGCCCAAAAATAGCGCCCCAGCTCGTTGCGGAAGGAGGAATGGAATAACATATAAAACTGTTTAAAAGGTCAATTATGAACTTGGAACTTCGTTCCCTCTCTTGGGCGCAGGCGGCATCAGTCAAAACCGATGCCTTGGTGGTGATGGTGGCCAAGGCAACCAGCCCAGAAACCGGCTTGATCGCCAACATGCTGGCGCAAGCAGAAAAATCGGGTGATTTCTCTGCAGCATCCGGTCAATGCATGTTGTGGTGGAAGCCCCCAGGTTTGTCTGCCTTGCGGCTGGTGTTGGTCGGCGTCGGCGATGGTCGCCCCCAGGATGTCCGCCAAGCTGTGATTGCAGCTGTCAACGCCCTCAAGAAAAGCAAGGTGCAGCAAATCACTTTGTGCCTGCAAGCCTCACAGACTCCGCATTTGGCTATCGCTGCCCAAGCCGCAGACGACGCCAACTATGTCTACACAGCTACCAAACCCAGCGCCAAACCTTCTTTGGTCGGCAAACTGGTGATCGGTGTGCCACAAGCCAACCAGGCCAAACCCGCATTTGCTGTGGCGCAGGCCCAAGTCGCAGGTGTTGCGCTTGCACGGGAATGGGGCAACCGTCCCGCCAACCACGCCACGCCAGAACACCTGGCGCAAGCAGCCCAAAAACTGGCCAAGCACGCCCGCGTGTCTTGCCAAGTGCTGGGTCCAAGAGAAGTCACCCGCCTTGGCATGGGTTCCTTTTCGGCTGTAGCCCGGGCGTCTGCCGAGCCATTGCGTTTCATCGTGTTGCATTACAAAGGCGCAGCCGCCTCTCAAGCCCCGGTCGTTTTGGTGGGCAAGGGCATCACCTTTGACACCGGTGGCATTTCACTCAAACCAGGCCCTGGTATGGACGAAATGAAATTCGACATGTGCGGCGCTGCCAGCGTGCTGGGTACTTTTGAAGCACTGGCCCAACTCAAACCCGCCATCAATGTGGTTGGCCTGATTCCTGCCTGTGAAAACATGCCCGGTGGCAAAGCGCTCAAACCCGGCGACGTGGTGACCAGCATGAGTGGTCAAACCATTGAGATCCTCAACACCGATGCCGAGGGGCGGCTCATCCTTTGTGATGCCCTGACCTATGCCAAGCGTTTCAAACCCCGCGCAGTCATTGACATCGCCACCCTCACTGGCGCGTGTGTGATTGCATTGGGTCATCTGCGTAGCGGTTTATACGCTACCGACGAAACATTGGCGACGCAACTGCTGGCCGCTGGTGACAAAACCTTGGACCTGAGCTGGCGCATGCCCTTGGATGATGAATATGCCGATGGCCTGAAGTCCAACTTTGCCGATGTGGCCAACGTGGCCGACCGCAGTGCAGGCTCGGTCACAGCCGCCAAGTTTTTGCAGCGCTTTGCCACAGACTATCCATGGGCACACTTGGACATCGCGGGATCGGCTTGGAAGAGTGGCGCGGCCAAAGGCGCGACAGGTCGCCCTGTGCCTTCGCTGCTGGCTTTTTTGACTGCCGCCGACCTGCTTCAAACCGTCCCAGCCAAGCAAGCCTCGGCCGGTAAAACCACTCGCAAGCGCACATAAGCAGATGGCGGACATGACCGAGGTTGCCTTCCATTTCAATGCCACTGAAAAGATCAATTACGCATGCCGCTTGATTCGCAAAGCCCTCAATGCGTCTGCCAAGGTGGTGGTGGTCGGGCCACACGAACTGATCAATGCGCTAGACACGGCTTTGTGGCGCTTTTCTGCGACATCCTTCATAGCTCATTGCATGGCCGACACCCTGCCTGGGGTGTTGAAAAATTCACCGGTTGTTTTACTGCCCAGCGACCGCTTTACCCTCGACTTACCTCATCATCATGTGTTGCTGAATTTGGGCACTGATTTGGTACAGGGCTTTGAATCTTTCGAGAAGCTCATTGAAGTGGTCACCCAAGATGATCAAGACAGACTGCAGGCGCGTTCACGTTGGAAGCATTACGCCGACCGAGGTTACCCCTTGGTCCGCCATGATTTAAGTCTCAAGGCCAGCCTGTGACCAAGTCCCCCATGCCCCAATTACCTGTGCCCATGCTGACCGAAGTGGTGCAGATCAATGGCAGTTTGCGTCCGGCTGTACTGCCTTGGGCTGCGCCCAACACGGACAGCCTAAGCAGCCAGCCAGGCTTGCTCGGGCCTGACCCAGAAGCCCTGGCTGACCAAGTGATTGACAAGGTGCAAATGCGCTTGGCACAAATCATGCCCGAGTTGATGCGAAACGCGGTGGATGAAGTCATGCGCGAACACCTGGATGCAGACAGCAAAACACGAACCGTGAAAGGTGACTGAAGCCCGTGCTGAACGATCAAATGCCTTGGTGTGCCAAGGCAAAAGTATCATTCGCCTTTGACCGTTTATTTACTGGGAGAACAACTTGAGACTTCAACTGATCTTGGCCGCTTTGCTGGCCACCATGATGACCCAGATTTTGGCCCAAGAGGTGGTCAAAATCGGACATGTTGCCCCGATCAGCGGACCTATTGCCCACATGGGCAGAGACAATGAAAACGGTGCCCGTTTGGCCATTGAAGCGCTCAATGCCAAGGGCCTGAGCATTGGCGGGAAAAAGGTCAAGTTTGAATTGCTGGCCGAAGACGATGCCGCCGATCCCAAGCAAGGCACGGCGGCCGCCCAAAAATTGGTCGACCAAAAAGTCCATGGCGTGATTGGCCACCTCAACTCAGGTACATCCATTCCTGCTTCCAGAATTTACAGCGATGCAGGCATTCCCCAAATTTCTCCCTCCTCGACCAACCCCAAGTTCACCCGACAGGGCTTCAAGACCACATTCCGTGTGGTTGCGGATGATGTGCATTTGGGCGGCACCTTGGGGCGCTATGCGGTGAAAAACCTCCAAGTCAAGACATTTGCGGTGATCGATGACCGCACCGCTTATGGTCAAGGTGTGGCGGACGAATTTGCCAAAGCGGCTGCCGCTGCGGGTGCCAAGCAGGTTGGACGTGAATTCACCACTGACAAGGCAACCGACTTCACCGCGATCTTGACCACGATCAAGGGCAAAAAACCAGACGTGGTTTTCTTCGGTGGCATGGACGCGGTGGCCGGCCCCATGGTCAAACAAATGAAGTCATTGGGATTGACCACCAAGTTCATGGGTGGAGACGGCATTTGCACCCCTGAAATCGTCAAATTGGCGGGTGACGCCATCGGTGACAACCAGGTTTTTTGTGCCGAAGCGGGAGGTGTTGAAGGCCCACAAGAGAAAGTCATGGCTGATTTCAAAGCCGTTTATAAAAAGCGCTTTGATACAGATGTGCAAATTTATGCGCCCTATGTTTATGACGCGGTGAACGTCATGGCTGATGCCATGGTCAAGGCCAACTCCGCTGACCCTGCCAAATACCTGCCTGTTTTGGCTAAAACCAATGGGTTCAAAGGGGTGACTGGCAGCATCAGCTTTGATGAAAAGGGCGACATCAAAAATGGTGCCCTGACCCTGCACAGCTTCAAGGCCGGCAAAAAAATCACCCTGGCTGTCGTGCGTTAACGGTCAAGCAATCGCAGTTCCCAGTTGGTTTTTTGCCAGGACGCCACCTCCTGGTGCAGCAAGTGGTTGGATTGTGGAAACCGCACGGCCCACATCGGTTCCAGTTGCAATTCAAAGCAACGCGGAACATGGCTCGACAGGCCAAATTTCATGCCCTCTGCTTCGGGGTCACGGCGAGCGTGGCACAAAATCACAGCCAACCGAAGGCTCATGAGTTGGTAAATGAAAAACGCATCCTCATGTTCAATCTCGAGCTTGCGCAATTTGCCTTTGTGGCCCAAAACCAGCAGGCTCAGGCGTTGCAACTCGTGCATGGCAAAGCCCGGGGTGTCCGTGTTTTCCAGGATGTAGGCGCCGTGTTTGTGGGAATCCGTGTGTGAAATTTGGGTGCCAATCTCATGCAATTGGGCTGCCCAATCGAGTTTTTTCAAATACCTCGACCAATTTTGTTCAGTATCCAAAGTATTTTTCAACTGTTCCAGAAAAAAGCAGGCAACTCGGCTGACACGTTGCGCTTGAACCCCGTCTGCGCTGAAGGTTTTTTGCAATCCTGAGACGGTGATCGCGCGAACATCTTTGTTTTCATCCTCACGTTCAATCAGGTCATACAGCAGGCCGTGACGCAGGGCGCCAGGGGTGACTTGCAGGGTATCAATCTCAAACAAGTCCATCACGGCACTCAGCACACTCAAGCCGCCACCAATCACTGCTTTACGGTCTTCTCGCAGACCCTCCATCCGAACCTTGTCCAACTGCCCTGCATCAATCAGCTGCTGTTTGAGCCAATCCAAGCCTTTGCGAGTGATCACACCCGCGGGCCAACCAGCCGTGGCCAAAGCTTCAGCCACTGCGCCCACGGTACCCGAAGAACCCAACGCGGTATCCCAGGATTTTCGTGGAATGACCGCCAAGGCCTCGTCCATCACTGCTTTGGCGGCCACTTCCGCACGCTGGAAGGCCTGAGCCGTCAATTCCCCGTTTGAGAAGTACTTCATGCTCGAGGACACGCTGCCCAGGCGGTAGGACTCCAACACCTTCGCCTGAACCCCTTGGCCCAGAACGCATTCCGTGGACCTGCCTCCGATATCAATGATCAGTCGCCTGTCTTGCGTAGGCGGGAGTAAGCGTGTCACACCTTGGTAGATCAAGCGGGCCTCTTCGCGTCCTGACACCACCTCAATCGGAAAGCCCAAAATGCGGTTGGCTTTTTCCAGAAAAACTTTGCGGTTGTTGGCTTCTCGTAAAGTTTGGGTGGCCACCGCACGAACTTGCGTCGACCTGAACCCAGTCAGGCGTTCCGCGAACCTGGACAAACAATCCCAGCCCCGCTCCATGGCCTCATCGCTGAGGTTGCGCTCTTCATCCAGGCCACTGCCTTGGCGAACAGTTTCTTTGATGTATTCGATCCGCTGAATCAATCCGTGGCTGTAGCGGCAAATTTCTAATCTGAAACTGTTGGAGCCCAGGTCAATGGCGGCGAGAAGTGAGCCATTTTTCACGGAACGCATGTTATCAAAAAGCATTTATTTGGTTGGTAGGATGTATTATTAAGAACAAATCACGTGGCGCTTGTTATGCAATTTCTTCAATCATATGAAAGTTATATGACCGATTGGTGAAAGCTGGAGACCATGCACAAATGATGGACATGAAAATGTCACAAACCAAGCTTACAGTGGAAATTCTCGACGCAAATGGCTTTTTTTTCTCAAGTTTTCCCAAGGAGTTTTTATGAAATTTGTCAAGCTGGCAGTCTCAACCGTAGGTGCGCTTTTGTTGCTCACCTCTGCACACGCTGCAGACATCACAGGCGCTGGTGCCACATTCCCTTTCCCAATTTACTCCAAATGGGCTGAAGCCTACAAGGAACAGACCGGGACAGGCCTCAATTACCAATCCATTGGTTCCTCCGGTGGTATTCGCCAAATCAAAGCCAAGACCGTGGCATTTGGTGCGACCGATGCCCCCGTCAGCGGCGCGGATTTGGACAAAGATGGCATGGTTCAATTTCCAGCCATCATTGGCGGCACTGTTCCCATCTTTAACGTTGATGGTTTCCGCAAGGGTGACCTTCGCGTAACCGGTCCTGTTTTGGCTGACATGTTTTCGGGCAAGATCAGCAAGTGGAACGACCCCCGATTTGCTGAATTGAACCCCGGCAAAAAACTCCCTGACTCGCCCATCACCGTTGTTCACCGCGCCGATGGTTCAGGCACCACATTCAACTGGACCGACTATTTGTCATCTGTCAGCAAAGACTGGCTCGATACCGTTGGCCGCGGCGCTGCTGTGAAATGGCCATCACCTACCTCCGTGGGTGGCAAGGGCAATGAAGGTGTTGCAGCCAACGTCAACCGCATCAAAAACAGCTTGGGCTATGTTGAATACGCTTACGCCAAGCGCAACAACATTGCAGTCATGGCCATGATGAACAAAGATGGCAACTACGTGATGCCCGACGACGAGACCTTTGCCGCCGCCGCCGCCGGTGCTGACTGGTTCAGCGTGCCGGGTATGGGCCTGTCCATCGTGAACCAGCCTGGTGCCAAGGCATACCCTGTCACCACAGCTTCTTTCATTCTTATGTACAAATCACCTACCGACAAAGCCCAGTCTGCTGAAGTTTTAAAGTTTTTTGATTGGTCATTCAAGAACGGCAAGAAAATGGCTTTAGAGCTTGAGTACGTTCCCTTGCCAGACTCACTGACCAAACAAATCCGCGAGCGTGTTTGGGCGCAAATCGAGAAGTAATAGCAGCAAAGCCAAAATAGCATTTTGGTTTTTCTAGGGCCCACCGGTATGCATGGTGTATGTCGGTGGGTTTGTGCTTAATGATCACACCTATGACTGTTCGTATGATTGACAACTGGCCAATGACATCAACACACACCACTTCAGCACACCCAGATGCGGCCGTTGACAATGCTGCGCACATTGCAAACATGAGATCCGTGGCGAAAAAGCAGCGCTTGCAAGATGCTGTTTTCCACCGATTGACACAATCCTTTTCGTTGCTCGTCCTGATTGCATTGGCGGGCATCATCGTTGCTCTTTTCTACAACGCACTGCCCACGTTTACCAAATTTGGTATCCATTTTTTGTGGTACGTCGAGTGGGACATCGTCAACGAAGAGTTTGGTGCAGCCATCTCGATCGTTGGTACTGTCTTGAGCGCTGGCATCGCCATGCTGATTGCAATGCCATTGGCGTTTGGCATTGCTGTTTTTCTGACGGAAACCTGCCCAGTTTGGCTCAGACGTCCGCTTGGCACAGCCATTGAACTGCTGGCCGCTGTGCCGTCCATCATTTATGGCATGTTCGGTTTGTTTGTTTTTGCACCCGTTTATGCCGATCACATGCAAGTTCCCTTGCAAACCCTCCTGGGTGGCATGCCGTTGATTGGCTGGTTGTTCGGCGGTGCCATCACGGGTTTGGGTATTTTGGCGGCGGGCATCATCTTGTCTTTCATGGTGTTGCCTTTTGTGGCTGCTGTGATGCGCGATGTTTTTGAGATCACACCGGCCATCTTGCGAGAATCTGCTTACGGTCTCGGCTGCACCACCTGGGAAGTGGTGCGCAAAGTGGTTCTGCCTTATACCCAAGTAGGTGTGATTGGCGGCATCATGTTAGGACTGGGAAGGGCGCTTGGCGAAACCATGGCGGTGACATTTGTCATTGGAAACGCCAACCGCTTGCCAAACTCACTTTTTTCCCCTGGAACCTCAATTGCTTCTGTGTTGGCCAACGAGTTTGGAGAAGCAGGTGGGTTGCACTTCAACACGCTTTTCGCTATGGGCTTCTTGCTTTTTTGTATTACCTTTGTGGTGTTGTCTGTCGCCAAGTGGTTGATCAACCGTACGGAAAAGGCAAAAGGTAATTGATCCTTGTATCAACTTGCAAGCACGCTATTGAACCACATTGAATAAAAAAACCCATATGTCTAATCTCTATCAAAAACGAAAACTCACCAACTTGGTCGGCTTGACGCTTTCCATGACCGCCATGGCGATTGGACTCGTTGCATTGTTTTGGATTCTTTTTGTTTTGTTTTCAAATGGGCTGTCTGCACTTCAGCCATCCTTGTTTTTGAATGACACGCCGGCTCCTGGCTCCGAAGGCGGCGGATTGCGTAACGCCATCGTTGGCAGTCTGATGATTGTGGGTTTGTCCGTGCTTGTATCCACGCCGATTGGCATCTTGGCGGGTATCTACCTGACAGAGTATGGCGACAGCAGTAAAACAGCTGAAATCACCCGATTTGTCACTGACATCATGCTGTCGGCACCTTCGATTGTTTTGGGCTTGTTTGTTTATTCTGTGGCGGTGTCTACCGTGGGACATTTCTCTGGCTATGCCGGCAGCATGGCACTCTCACTGATTGCCATTCCTGTAGTCATGCGAACCACAGAAAATATTTTGCGGCTTGTCCCTGGCAGTCTCCGAGAAGCGGCTTTCTCATTGGGTGCGCCACGGTGGAAAGTTTCCATCATGGTTACCCTGCGTGCGGCCAAAAGCGGCGTCATCACGGGATTGTTGCTGGCAGTGGCACGGATCAGCGGCGAGACGGCACCTCTTCTATTCACCGCATTGAACAATCAGTTTTTCAGCACCAACATGAATGCGCCAATGTCTAACCTGCCAGTGGTGATCTTCCAGTTTGCCATGAGTCCCTATGAAAACTGGATCCAGCTGGCTTGGGGTGGCGCATTGATCATTGCCCTGGCCGTGCTTTTATTGAACATCATTGCGCGCGTGGTTTTTCGCGAAAAAGTCAAAGTCTGATTCACCAAAGGTCTCATCACATGTCCAACACTTCCTCAGCCAGCCTTACTAATGCGATTGAAATTCGCAATCTGGACTTTTACTATGGTGCCTTCCAGGGCCTTAAAGATGTCAACTTGGACATCGCCGAAAACAAAGTCACCGCCTTCATTGGTCCATCAGGTTGTGGCAAATCGACGCTCTTGCGTACCTTGAACCGCATGTACAGCCTTTACCCCGGTCAGCGTGCGGAAGGTGAAATCAAGTTGTATGGCAACAATATTTTGGATAAACGGCAGGACTTGAACTTGCTTCGCGCCCAAGTGGGCATGGTGTTTCAGAAGCCAACACCCTTTCCCATGTCTATTTATGACAACATCGCTTTTGGTATTCGACTCTATGAAAACCTGAGTCGCTCTGACATGGACGACCGAGTTGAATGGGCGCTGACCAAAGGCGCCATCTGGAACGAAGTCAAAGACAAGCTTCATGTCAGCGGTTTGTCTCTGTCAGGCGGTCAACAACAACGCCTGTGCATTGCGCGGTCAGTGGCTGTCAAACCCAAAGTGATTTTGTTGGACGAGCCAACGTCAGCTTTGGACCCGATATCAACAGCCAAAGTCGAAGAGTTGGTCAGTGAACTCAAACAAGACTATACAGTCGCCATCGTGACCCACAACATGCAGCAAGCTGCGCGTGTTTCTGATTTCACAGCCTACATGTACCTCGGTAACCTCATTGAATTTGGAGTCACTGATCAGATTTTCTTGAAGCCTGAGCGCAAAGAGACGGAAGACTACATCACTGGCCGTTTTGGATGATTTTTTTTAAATTCTGAGGATTGATATGCCCGACAAACACATTTCGTCACAATTTGACTCTGAGCTCGACCATGTTTCATCGCGACTCATGGAAATGGGTGGTTTGGTCGAATCTCAAATTCAGCAAGCCCTATACGCTTTACTGCTGTTCGTGGAAGATGTAGCTGATCAAGTCATTGAAACTGAAAACCGTGTCAACGCCATGGAAGTCGAGATTGACCGCGAGTTATCATCCATCATTGCTAAAAGACAACCGACGGCCAAAGATTTGCGTCTGCTCATTGCCATTTCCAAAGCGACAGCCAATCTTGAAAGGGCTGGAGACGAAGCAAACAAAATTGCCCGCATGGTGAAGTCCATGATTTCAACAGGCATTTACAAATCCCTGCCCGCATCTGAACTGCGTTTAACCACCGAGATGGCCAGCGGTTTGATTCGCAAATCCTTGGATGCTTTTGCCAGGTTAGATACATCGACTGCTTTGACTATCTTGAAAGAAGATGATTTGATCGATAAACAATTCGACGGTTTTGTTCGCAAACTCATCACATACATGATGGAAGATCCCCGCACGATCTCACCAAGTTTGGACCTCTTGTTTGTGGCTAAAGCTCTCGAACGCATCGGGGATCACGCCAAAAACATTGCGGAATTGATTATCTACATTGTTAAAGGTGAGGACGTTCGACACACCAGTCTTGAGCAAATCGAATCTAAACTTCAATAATCACTATGCGCCATTTGCCCCGTGTTTTGATTGTCGAAGATGAACCCTCTATTGCTGAATTGATTTCAGTCAATTTGCGACACAATGGTCTATCTCCAATTTGGGCAGAAGATGGTGAAAGCGCACAAAGAGAGATAGATGCTGTTTTGCCAGATGTGATCTTGCTCGATTGGATGTTGCCAGGTCAAAACGGTGTTGTGTGGGCGCGCAAGTGGAGAAACGATGCGCGTACCAAGTCTGTGCCTATTTTGATGCTGACTGCTAAAAGTGAGGAGCATGACAAGGTGTCTGGTTTGGATGCTGGCGCGGATGATTACATCACCAAGCCTTTTTCAACCCAAGAATTGCTTGCCCGAATCCGTTCTGTGTTGCGCCGACGCGCCCCTGAACAGGCAGAGGACAGCGTCACTATGGGCGATCTGCATTTGGATGGTGCAACCCACAGGGTCACTTACGCTGGCAACACCCTCAAGCTCGGTCCCACAGAGTTCAAGTTACTTAATTTTTTCATGCACCACTCAGAGCGAGTTCATTCTCGCGCCCAATTGCTTGACAAGGTATGGGGCGATCATGTTTTCATCGAAGAGCGGACAGTCGATGTTCACGTGAAACGCCTGCGTGAAGCTTTGGGGGACGCTGGCAGCATGTTGGAGACTGTTCGAGGTGCCGGTTACAGGTTTTCTAAGTCCATTACCCATTAACCAATCGCCATGTTTGAGCGAATCTTTCTCTATATTGTCTTTTTATCTTTTGTTGGATTCGCCGCCTTTTTACTCCCTTGGAGCTCAGAACAACTGTCCGACATACTGATTGGCATGTTGGTTGCGTCTTCATTGCTGTATTCGGTCGATGCCTGGCGTGGTCAAAAATTACGGCGTTGGTTGAATTCAGATAATTTGAGCAATGATCCTCACCTCCCAGGTATTTGGGGTCAATTGCATGAGCGCTTCCGAAAGCTTTTAAAGTCAAAGGAAACGCTCAGGCTGGCAAGCGAAGACAGCCTGCGGCAATTTTTGTCTGCCATACAAGCTTCCCCGAATGGGGTTTTGCTGCTTGATCCCGAATCACGTATTCAATGGTGCAACCAAACAGCTGCCAAACAATTGGGTATTGACCCTTATTTGGATTCACAACAGTTGATTGCCAATATGCTTCGTAATCCTGTGTTCAGCAGTTATATCAATAATCAGTTATTCGACCATGAGGTCATTATCGAAGGTCGAATGCATCGAGTAGATAACCCCCACAAAGTAGGTATTCAACTCTTTCCTTATGGCGATGGGCGGATGTTGTTGTTGTCAAGAGATGTCACTTCTCTGGAGCAAGCAGAAGTGATGCGCCGTGATTTTGTGGCCAATGTCTCGCACGAAATACGCACACCTCTGACGGTTTTGCTTGGTTTTGTCGAAACCTTGCAAAACCTTTCTCTTTCACCGCAGGAGCAGGACAAATACCTCCTGCTGATGGCAAACCAAGCACAACGGATGAAGTCACTGGTGGAGGATTTGCTGACCTTGTCTCGCTTGGAGGGCAGTCCATTCCCCAGCCATCACGAATGGCTGTCGGTTGATGCCATATCACAGCGATGCAAGGAAGATGCACAAGGTCTGCTTGCGGTGCTCCATCCGGATGGACTGACGTCACACACATTGGTTTTTCACGATGATTTCGACACCAGTGGCTGGGAGATAGCTTGTTATTTTTCGGAGTTGATCAGCGCTTTTTCTAACTTGATCAGCAACGCCCTTCGTCATACACCATCAGGTGGCCGCGTAGACATCAGATGGCAACCCTCAAGCGAAGGTTTGGTGTTTTCGGTCAAAGACTCTGGCCCAGGCATTGCACCAGAGCATATTCCCAGACTCTCTGAGCGTTTTTACCGGATCGATCGCAGCCGATCAAGAGACACCGGTGGCACAGGCTTGGGACTGGCCATTGTCAAGCACGTGATTCAGCGGCATGGGGGAACCTTACAGATCGAAAGCGAGCTCAGCCAAGGCTCGATATTCTCTTTGATACTTCCGTCAGTCCGGGTGCGTCATAAAGCGCCTCCAGAGGTGGCGTCAGTCAATTCTCTTTGAGCTTCTTTACTTGAAAGCCAATCAAGAGCAACAAGCCTGTGCAAACAAAGCTCAGTGCCAATATGTTCATATACCAAAAGGCAGTGGGTGATTGCATGGCGGGAATGGAACCCAAGCCGTCATAGGCCAATATGGAGCCACCTGTCAATCCAATACCCCACAGCGGTATCGAGTAAATCAAGAGCGGTGCGATCGTCACTTTGAAACTCCTGAGGACAAAAAAGCAAATGGTTTGCAATGCATCCAATACATGAAAAGCCCCGATCATGAGCAACAGTGTGGCTGCCAATGCTGCAACAGCTGGGTCATTGGTGTACCAGTTGGCAATCCATTCGTTGAAAACCCAAAGAGTGCTGCCCAGCAGCATGGCCAAAAACATGATCAACTTAAAACCAATTTTCAAGCATTGCTTGACTGCTGTGTGGTTATTTGCACCCCGCCAATAACTCAGACGAGCGCTGACTGCAATTGAAAAAGACAATGGAACCATATAGAGAAGCGCCGCCATGTTGCTGGCAATTTGGTGACTTGCTGCAGACACTTCCCCCATCCTTGAAATCAACAAAGCCATCAGGGTAAAGGATGTCACTTCCACCGTCACACTCAAGCCGTTGGGTATGCCTAGGCGAAGCATTTCTCTGATGGAGTGCCAGTCAGGTGGTTCAGGCATTTTCCAAAGATACAGATCTTTGTAGAGACGATATCTTTGCAACAAGACAAGTGCGATCAGCATCATCAATGCACTTACCAGCACGGTGGCAACGGCGCAACCTAGCAATCCCATGGCGGGTAAAGTGCCATATCCAAAGGCAAAAAGAATTGACAAGGGTACTTTGAGTCCCAATCCGCCCACTTGAATCCAAGTCACCAATCTCGGTTTACCCAGGCTTTGGTTGAGTGAACTGTAGAGCCTGAAGAAAAGTGCTGCAGGCAGGGCGACTGCAAGCGCAGCCAGGTAATCCATCACGCCACTTTGAAGTCTGATGGGTACTTCTGTCCACCTCATCAAAAAAAGAGGCGACAGCAGGATGGACATCCCAAGCAAGGAAAGTCCCGCCCAGATATACAAACTTTGACGAAACAAGATACCTATCTCGGGCTTCTTTTGTGCCCCGTTCAGTTCAGCGAACAAGGGCAGCAGTGCTTGTATGACCCCCAACATGGCTACATAGACGGTGATGTAAATGGATGCGCTGATCGACAAAATGGCCAGCGCTTGCGGGTCATGCCTGCCCGCAATCACCGTATCAACGACACCAAACAGCACAACAGCCAACTGACCAACCAAGACAGTTGATGCGTGTTTGACGATGTATTTCGTTTCACTCATGACCATTGGCTGGAGTACGTTTGAAAATCACGATCTCTTCCGATTTGTCAGCAGGTCTTCTTGATTTTTTCACCAGTGTCCAATAGCGAGGATTGATGGCATGGTGGTTGGCCACTGACTGTGGACTTGCAAACATCCAATCACATTGCAAATGGCTGTCTTCTTCAGGCAGGGCCTTGAAGGGGATGTTGGCATGAAAGGCCAAGCCTGCCATTTGATTTCTCTGCAGATCAACGGCGTAAATGCAATTTTGCAAAGAAAGCGTTTGTGTCAATTCAGCTGCCCAAGGTTTATAGCTGAGTGCGCGGTCCAAAATGGGTAGCCACAGCGTCGTGAGCAAAACCCAGCACAGTGTTGCGCCACTTGCAGGCAAAACCAAACTTTTCCAGATGGCTGAAGGGTGCCTGCCAATTCGCCATATGACCAGTCCGACCCAAATGACACTGACCAAAATCGCCACGGTCAAATGAAATCCGTTGGCGCTGTGGACATAACCAGGCACCAACCGCTCGACATTGAGAGCGGGTTGGGACGGAACACCTGTTTCGAGTGAAACCCAAACACCCCAAATCATGACCGCGCCCCATGTGAAAAACAGCAAAGTAAACCAGTCAATCAATGCAGCAACACTGCGCCGGAGTGTTGGCAATGCAAAGGCCGCTAAAGCTGCAATCGATGGCAGGGTGAGAAGGAGTGTGCGATCGGGGTCTTGTGTCGCGATGCTGGCAAGCAATGTACTTAAAAAAAGGAACAATGGCAGCACCAGATGCTGACTCCATGATTGCGTTTTCCAGTGTGCTCTCCAACTCCACAATGTCCATAGCGCCAAAGGCCATGCGGGCCACAAAAACCAGACTGGTAATTCGATACGTTGACGGTATTGACTCGATAACTCGTTCATGGGTGTGATTCGCCAACGCCACAAATCCAAGCCAAACGCAGCAATCACCAAGACAAGGCATAGCAAACCCATGAAGAGCCATTGCCTGCGTTGTGACTGGGGATGTTTAAGCCAAAGTATGGTGCTTCCCAGTGCGATAACGATAGCGATGAAGGGTGCACCACTCAATGACAAGAACAACAGGCCCAAGCCCCAAAGCAACAAACCTCGCTGAGGGTAAAAAGGCAACATGGCAGCACCCAGAAACAACAGAGCTACGCAGTCAAATTGAATGGCCATGGGTGTGATTTCGTGAATTGGCAATGCCAGCCCAAAGCATGCCAACAAAGCAAGCAATCCCGCATCAGCCAATGAGCGTGCATAGTCCTTTGGGTCGGCTTCACCGCCAAACGCAAAGGCAACAGGTTGTGCCTGGGGGTTGCGCGCCAATAAATAAATGGCATGCCAAACACAAACCATGCTCATCAGTGACATCAAAACAAAGGGGATCCGGGCTGCTATATCGGCTGCCAGCCATGGCTGAAACATGTTGATGCCGATGGCACCTAACCAGTAGGGGAAAAGGGCATCGAGTTCAGGCGGGATTCCCGCCATTTGTAACTCGAGCAGACTGGACTCCAGATTTGCCAATGACAGCATGTATCCCAGAGAAGCCACATCCATCGGCTTCCAAGGCGCGCGATCGATAAAACCAAACAACACATAAATCAAACACAATGAAACCAAAGCCCATCGAGGAAGTCGGCGGACTGCACTTTGTGCGACCAAGGCGGGTGACGGTATATTCACGGTAAACAGTTTGACACAGGCTGATAGGGGGGTGTTGGCAAAAAAAAAGCAGCCCAAGAGCTGCTTTTTTTAGCTAGGATGGGGTTACTTTGCTGCTGTTTTACCGTACTTATTGCGGAACCGCTCAACACGACCGCCCATGGTGTCCACGGATTTTTGGGTCCCCGTGTAGAAGGGGTGTGATTCGCTTGATGTGTCTAACTTATAGAGTGGCAACTCGCGACCGTCTTCCATCTTGATGGTCTCTTTGGTGTTTGCACATGTTTTGGTGACAAATTTAAAGCCATTTGACAAGTCTTGGAAGCAGACTTCGCGGTACTCGGGATGAATTCCATCTTTCATTGACATTTCCTTTGAGAGTTGAGAGCCACAAGAGCCTATCTCTTGCACTTTTCAGGACTGGTTATTATACCCGAATTAAACCACTCAGCCGCCCCGTCTCATCATGTCAAAAAAGTCGACATTGGTCTTGGTGGCTTTCATGTTTTTCAACATCAATTCCATAGACTCAATTTCATCTAAGTTATAGATAAATTGACGCAATATTCTAGATTTTTGAAGTATTTCAGGAGCCAACAAAAGTTCCTCGCGCCTTGTTCCACTTCTATTGAGTTGAATGGCTGGGAACACGCGCTTTTCATATAAGCGACGGTCCAAATGGATTTCACAGTTGCCAGTACCCTTGAACTCTTCAAAAATAACCTCGTCCATGCGGCTGCCGGTGTCGATCAATGCCGTGGCGATGATGGTCAGCGAACCACCTTCTTCAACTTTGCGTGCAGCTCCAAAAAATCGCTTGGGTCTTTGAAGCGCATTGGCGTCGACACCACCTGTGAGGACTTTGCCGGAACTTGGAACCACATTGTTGTAAGCGCGAGCCAAGCGGGTAATCGAGTCAAGCAAGATAACCACATCTTTTTTCAGCTCAACCAGACGCTTGGCGCGCTCGATGACCATCTCAGCCACATGAACGTGTCGCGCGGCAGGCTCGTCAAATGTGGATGCAATGACCTCAGCCTTGACTGAGCGCTGCATTTCAGTGACTTCTTCCGGGCGCTCATCCACCAACAAAACCATCATGTGGCTATCGGGATAGTTGGCTGCAATCGCATGGGCAATGTGCTGCATCATCACGGTTTTGCCGCTCTTAGGTGGAGCCACCAGCAAAGCTCGTTGGCCTTTACCAATAGGCGCGATGATGTCAATGATGCGACCGGTGATGTTCTCATCACCCTTGATGTCTTGCTCAAGCTTCATCTGCTCACGAGCGAACAGCGGTGTCAAGTTTTCGAACATGACTTTGTGCTTGTTGTTTTCAGGCAGATCACCATTGACTTGGTCAAGCTTGGTTAGGGCAAAGTAACGCTCCCCGTCCTTTGGAATACGCACTTCACCTTCAATCATGTCACCTGTATGGAGGTTGAAACGCCTGACCTGACTGGGGCTGATGTAAATGTCATCCGTACTCGCGGTATAGCTGGTGTCGGGACTGCGCAAAAAACCAAATCCGTCTGGAAGGATTTCAAGAACGCCATCGGCAAACACCTGTTCACCTGCGCGCGCTCTCTTTTTGATAATCGCAAACATCAATTCTTGTTTGCGCATACGCCCAGTATTTTCGATTTCGAGCTCTTCAGCCTGCTTCAAGACTTCAGATACATGAAGTGCTTTCAGTTCATTCAGGTGCATAAGATGTACTCCATCGGGGAGTTTGAAGTGGGTAAAGGGGGAGGGGGGTCCGGTTGACAGAGCGCCAACCAAGCGCACCATGTGAATCAGCTCAATTCAGCTGAATGTCGCGCATTATTGAAATTATGACAGGAATTGAGAAGATAAGAACAAATTTAATTCAGTTGTTGTTCAAGGAACTCTGTCAGTTGGGCTTTGCTGAGCGAGCCCACCTTGGTTGCTGCAAGCTGACCATCCTTGAACAGCATCAGGGTTGGAATACCACGGATACCAAACTTGGCTGGAATATCCCGGTTTTCATCCACATTCATTTTGGTGATTTGCAATTTGCCTTCATAAGTGGTGGCCGCTTCATCGAGCACAGGGGCAATCATTTTGCACGGGCCGCACCATTCAGCCCAAAAATCAACCAGAACAGGGTGTTTGGATTGAAGAACAATGGTTTCAAAAGATGCATCAGAAAGATGTTGGATGAGTTCGTTTGCCATGGGTTTCCTTGCTTTCATAAGATTCTACGAGACATTTGGCCCATCACCACCGATGGCGAAAATATGGATCACCTCACTAGAATGCCTGCATGTTTGTTCACCTTCGACTTCACACCGAATACTCCATTGTCAATGGCACTTGCCGCATAGATGACCTTGTTGAAAGGGCACAGCAAGATGGGCAAGCTGCCTTGGCTATCTCCGACTTGAACAATTTATTTGGGGCGGTGAAGTTTTATTCCGCTTGTCGAAAACAAGGCATCAAACCACTGATTGCAGCTGAAGTGTCGGTGACTTCAGCCATTGAAGAGTCGGGTACAAGCACTTCTCAGATCCTTCTTTTGGTCCAAAACACAGTTGGTTATTTGAACTTGTGTGAGCTTATCTCCAAAAGTTGGACGCAGCAAAACCTCAAAACACAAGCCGCTGTCGATTGGGCATGGTTGACAACTGACAGCACACAGGGATTGATTGCTTTGTCCGGTGCGCAGTCTGGCCCAATTGGCCTTGCGCTCAAACAATCGGGTCAGCAAAAGGCTGATGAAATTGCTTCACGAATGGCATCGGTTTTTGGTGATCGACTCTACATCGAACTTCAGCGGGCAGACAAAACAGATGATGAGCAGCATGTGATCGAAGCGGTCATGCTTGCCGAGCGTCTAGGGCTACCAGTTGTTGCAACACACCCGGTACAGTTCACCACCGAAGAAGACTTTGAAGCGCACGAGGCTCGTGTTTGCATTGCCGAAGGCGAAATACTGGGCAACCCTAAAAGACCCAAGCGATTTACCAAGGCACAGTATTTCAAGAGCCAAGCCGAAATGCTGTCTCTTTTTGCTGATATCCCGAGCGCGATCAGCAACACAATTGCAATCGCCCAACGTTGCAATTTGAATTTAACTTTGGGGAAACCTCAACTGCCCGACTTTCCCACGCCAATGCTTGAGGGCAAAGCTTTGGCAACAGATGTGTATTTCAGAAAAGTTGCAGCCGAAGGGCTTGAAAATCGCCTGTGTCATTTGTATCCAGATGCGGCTGTTCGCGAATTGCAGCGTTCGACTTATGAAAAGCGATTGGAATTTGAAATTGAAACAATTTTGAGCATGGGGTTTCCTGGCTACTTCTTGATCGTCAGCGACTTCATCAACTGGGCCAAGAAAAATGCTTGTCCGGTAGGGCCTGGTCGAGGATCAGGTGCAGGGTCATTGGTCGCCTATGCCTTGAACATCACAGATCTGGACCCAATCAGATACAACCTGCTGTTTGAGCGGTTTTTAAATCCCGAGCGGGTATCCATGCCCGACTTTGACATTGATTTTTGCCAAACAAACCGTGACCGTGTCATTGACTATGTCAAAAACCACTACGGTCGCAATGCGGTCAGTCAAATTGTGACCTTTGGAACCATGGCTGCAAGGGCTGCGATACGCGATGTGGGTAGAACCCTTGATATGAGCTATCCGTTTTGCGAGGGCTTGTCCAAGCTGATACCTAACAAGCCTGGACAGCACATGACCATTGAAATAGCGCTTGCGCAGGAGCCTGTCTTGGCGCACAGGATGAAGACCGAAGATGAGGTCAAGATATTGCTTCAGTTGGCGCAAAAACTCGAAGGCTTGACGCGCAACGTTGGCATGCATGCTGGTGGTGTTTTGATTGCACCGGGCAAACTGACTGATTTTTGTCCTTTGTATCAACAGCCAGGCAGCCCCTCGGCGGTAAGTCAGTATGACAAGGATGATGTTGAAGCCATTGGCTTGGTGAAGTTTGACTTTTTGGGCCTGGCCACTCTGACAATTTTGGAAATGGCCAAGCAGTTCATTATTGCGCGACATCCAGACCAAGTCAGCTTCGCTTATGAAGATATTCAATTAGACGATGAACCCACCTATCAATTATTTTCAGCAGGCAAGACCGAGGCTGTTTTTCAGTTTGAAAGCCGAGGCATGCAAGCCATGCTCAGAGATGCAAAGCCAACCCGCTTGGAAGACTTGATTGTCTTAAATGCTTTGTTCAGACCAGGTCCAATGAGTCTGATTCCCAGTTTTGTGGCACGCAAGCACGGCCGGGAAGAAGTGAAATACCCTCATCCATTGGCTGAGCCTATCTTGTTGGAAACCTACGGCATCATGGTTTACCAAGAGCAAGTGATGCAGACTGCGCAAGTGCTCGGTGGTTATTCACTTGGTGGTGCCGATTTACTGCGCCGGGCCATGGGCAAAAAGAAGCCTGAAGAAATGGCGGTTCACCGTTCGATATTCAGAGAAGGCGCTGCCAAAAACCATATTTCAACGCAGCAAGCTGATGCTATTTTTGATTTGATGGAGGAATTTGCGGGTTACGGATTTAATAAATCGCATGCCGCTGCTTATTCTTTATTGGCCTATCACACTGCATGGATCAAGGTTCATTTCACTACTGAATTTTTCTGCGCCAACATGACTGTGGAAATGGACGACACGGACAAATTGAAAATATTGTTTGATGATGCAATCCATATGGGCATGGAATTTGAACAGCCCGATATCAATCTTGGTCAGTATGCTTTTGTGCCTGTTTCAAGCTCCATCATCCGTTATGGCCTGGGCGCTGTCAGAGGAACGGGTCAATTGGCGATTGATGCGATCACACAAGAGCGTATCAATGCCGGTGAATTCAGCAGCTTCATGAATTTTTGTTCCCGCATTGACCGGTCGCGAGTCAATCGTCGTACTGTTGAAGCCTTGGTCAAAGCGGGTGCGTTTGACAAACTCCACTCAAATCGCGCACAAATCTTGGCTTCTGTATCAATTGCATTTGAATATGCCCAATCACTCGAATCCCACTTACATCAGGTTGGTTTGTTTGATGCGGGTGAGGCACATGGCTCCATGATGCAGGAGCCTGCGTTAACTTCTGCCGAACCATGGGTAATACGGGAAAAGTTAACCCACGAAAAAGTCGCATTAGGCTTTCATTTGTCAGGTCATCTTTTTGAAGAGGCGCAGGCAGAGATCAGGTGTTTTTTGAAAACAAGCCTGTCTGATTTGACCGAGAGTCGAGAGCCCCAATGGGTTGCTGGTGTGATTCGTGGCGAGAAAAGTATCCAGACAGCCAGGGGGAGATTGAATGTTTTCATGCTTGACGACATGACGGCTACTTTGGAGGTGAGTGCAGATGAATCGGTGTTTGCAAAGTACTCACCTCAAATCAAAGAAGACAAATTGGCGATTGCTTTGGTACGGGTACAAGCTGACAGAAGAAATGGTTCGCTTCGCATTCAATTGCTGGAGGCACTGGACCTATTTAGCGCACGTTGCCGTTTCGGTAAATACCTGAGGGTTTCTTCTTTCAATGCAGTCCCTGATTTTTCGGTTCTCATCAATCGTTTTCCAGCCAAAGCCGATCCTCATGCCCCCGAAGGCCTGTCGCTTGGATTGCCCATACGACTGGAAATTCAAAAAAATGAATATGCAGTTGAACTACAGTTGGGCAGGGAAGCATACTTTTACCCTTCAGACGCAGCCTTACAGTCGTTGTCAATGCACCAACCAAAGTGCACAAGCCAGATCGTCTACGATTAGCCGTATGTTTTTCAATATACCCACCCTCATGACCTGGACGCGAATCATCGCGATTCCCTTGTTGGTGTGGGTTTATCAGTGGCCAATTGAAATAGCCACACGAAATCAGATTGCTACCCTCATGTTCATTGTGTTTGCGCTGACTGATTGGCTTGATGGGTATTTGGCTCGTAAACTCAATCAAATCTCAGCGTTTGGTGCTTTTCTTGACCCAGTGGCAGACAAGTTCTTGGTTTGCGCATGCCTGCTTGTTTTGGTTGACTTGGGTAGGGTTGACGTGATCGTGGCGTTGCTGATCATTGGGCGTGAAATTGCGATATCTTCACTGCGCGAATGGATGGCGCAAATCGGCGCATACAAGAGTGTTGCTGTACATATGATCGGAAAAATCAAAACAACCGTTCAGATGGTCTCCATTCCGTTTCTGCTCTACGATGGTTCAGTGTTTGGTTTTTTCGATTCAGGCTGGTGGGGGCGAATTTTTATTTGGATTGCAGCCATCCTGACAGTCTGGTCGATGGTTTACTATTTGCAAAAAGCCATTCCTCACATACGTGCAAACATCAAGTAGCGCTAGATCGTTTTCGATGCCCTTAAAACCTATTAGAATCATTATTGTGAATGAAATTTTGTCTCGAGTTGCCGATTGTTGAGGTTTACTGACTCTTCATGCGCCATTTCAATTTTGTGTATCTCAGGTCAAATTTTTTCGCTAACAAATCGGCTTTTACAACTTAACAAATCACACCTGATGTCAAGGGGACCTTTGTGAATAAAACTGAACTGATCGAACACATCGCTGCACATGCTGATATTTCAAAAGCTGCTGCTACTCGCGCTTTGGAATCCACCATTGACGCAGTCAAGGCTACTTTGAAAAAGGGGGGCTCAGTTTCCCTAGTGGGTTTTGGTACCTTCGAAGTAACCAAGCGCGCAGCGCGTAACGGCCGCAATCCAGCTACTGGCGCAGCTATCAAGATCAAAGCTGCCAAAGTGCCTAAGTTTCGCCCTGGAAAAGCATTGAAAGATGCTTTGAATTGAGCGTCGGTTAAGGTGGGGTGCTTAGCTCAGTTGGTAGAGCGGCGCCCTTACAAGGCGTAGGTCGGCGGTTCGAGCCCGTCAGCACCCACCACCAGACTCAGGCGAACCCAGTTCGCCTTTTCTTTTCCATCGAGATTTTCCATGTTTGATTTCATTCGTACGCACAAAACGATCATGCAAATTTTGCTGATCATCCTGATTGTTCCTTCCTTCGTCTTGTTTGGTCTTGATGGGTACAAGCGTTTTGATGAGGGCGGTGAAGCTGTTGCTGTTGTCGACGGATTGAATATCTCCAAAGAAGAGTGGGAACAATCTCACAAAAATGAAGTCGCTCGTATGCGAGCTTCTATGCCCAATATCGATGTGTCAATGTTTGACACGCCAGCGATGAAATTTGGTGTCCTAGAGCGCTTGATTCAGTCAAAGGTCTTGGAGGCAAGTGCAAACCGTTTGCACCTGTTTGCCTCTGATCAAAAACTTGCATTGACTATTTCTGAGATGGAGGACCTTGCTTCCCTGAAAAAAGCAGACGGTAGTTTGGACATACAAGGATACAAGCAGGTCTTGTCTGCGCAGGGTTTGACTCCCAGTGGTTTTGAAGCACAGATTCGCAAAGACTTGGCGGTTCGCCAGGTCGTCAATGGCATTACCCAAAGCAGCATCACTTTTCCCTCACAGGTTGAAGCAGCCATGAATGCTTTCTTGCAACAGCGAGAAATCCAGGTTGCCATTTTTTCGGCATCCGATTACATGGGCCAAGCAAAGCCGACAGATGAAGAGCTTGCTGCTCACTATGAAACGCACAAGCAAAAATACAAGTCGATTGAAACAGCCGATATTGAATACGTTGTGTTGAATCTCGAGACCATTGAAAAAGGGATCACTGTCAGTGAATCAGACTTGAAAACTTATTTCGATCAAAACCAAGCCGCTTTATCGTCAAAAGAGGAGCGTCGTGCAAGCCATATTCTGATTAATGCAGGCAAGGATATGACCACTGTTGATAGATTGAAAGCAAAGGAGAAGGCGCTGAATCTATTGGAGTCCTTGAAGAAAACCCCACAACAATTCACAGAACTCGCCAAACAAAATTCCGATGACTCTGGCTCAGCAGGCAAGGGTGGAGATTTGGATTTCTTTGCCAGGGGTTCCATGGTGAAACCCTTTGAAGATGCTGTGTTTGCTCTTAAGAAGGGTGAAATCAGTGGTTTGGTTGAAACTGAGTTTGGTTTCCACATCATTTTGCTCACTGAGATCAAGTCTGCTGCTGGGCAGGATTTCCAAAAGATCAGGCCACAGTTGGAGGCTGAGCTTAGAAAGGATTTGGCCAAAAAGAAATATGCGGAATTGGCTGAGCAATTTTCAAATTCAGTCTACGAGCAGTCCGACAGCCTAAAGCCAGTCGCACTCAAACTCAAGCTTGATATTCAAACTGCGCAAGGTGTGTCCAAAGAGGCTAAAGATCTGGCTCAAATTCCCTGGGCACACCCCAATTTACTTAAAGCTATTTTTTCCTCTGACAGTCTGGTTCAAAAGCGGAACACAGAGGCTGTGGAAACAGCGACAAACCAACTCACTGCTGCCCGCATTATTTCTCACCGTCCATCCGTTTTGATACCGTTGAATGAAGTGAAGACCTTGGTAGTTCAGTCCCTACTTGCTGAAAAGTCTTTGGATTTAGCCAAGACTGATGGCAAAGCCAAATTGAAGCTTTGGCAGGACAAACCCGAAACTGGCCAATGGCAAGTTCCAGTGGTTATTTCCAGAGAAAAAAGTCAGCAATTTCCTGGTAATTTGGTTGATTTAGCAATGCGTGCTGATGCCAACAAACTGCCATTCGTTGGTGGCGTTGACCTGGGCGCCAAGGGATTTGGTATTGTTAAAGTCACAAAGGTTTTGCCCCTTGATGACCAAAAGCTTCGTCCAGAGACCTTGGAAAGATTCACTAAATCATGGGCTACTGCTGAAAACCTAGCCTACTTTGCGCTGCTCAAGAATCAATTGAAAGTGAGCATGAAAGTTTCACCTCCGGCAGATAACCGTCTGTTGAAATAGGGTCATGCTTTTGCGGGTTCTTGTCGCTATAATCACCAGCCTTTGGTGGCTGTAGCTCAGTTGGTAGAGTCCAGGATTGTGATTCCTGTTGTCGTGGGTTCGAGTCCCATCAGCCACCCCATTTTCTCTCTGGAGCCACTCATGCCTGCTCTTATTCCTCAAATTGATCCGAACGGCTTGCTCGAATTTTCTGTGGTTTATACAGACCGAGCACTTAACCACATGTCCAAACGCTTTCAAAGCGTGATGTGTGATATTTCGGGCATTCTAAAAGAGGTCTATCAGTCGCACACTTCAATTTTGGTTCCCGGTAGTGGAACCTTCGGAATGGAGTCAGTTGCACGTCAATTTGCCAGCGGTCAAAAAGTCATGGTGTTGCGCAACGGTTGGTTCAGTTATCGCTGGACCCAAATTTTTGAGATGGGCCATATCCCTTCGGAAACCATCGTCCTCAAGGCCAGACCTCTCTCCCAAGAGCATGAATCTGCTTGGATTCCATGTCCGATTGAACAGGTCGTGGAACGTATCAAACAAGACAAGCCTGCAGTTGTTTTTGCGCCTCATGTTGAAACGTCATGTGGACTGATTTTGTCTGACAGCTATTTGCAGCAGGTTGCTGAGGCAGTGCATTCTGTTGGTGGTCTGTTTGTGTTGGATTGCATAGCATCTGGTGCAGTCTGGGTTGATATGCGTGCAACAGGCGTAGACGTTTTGGTCAGTGCTCCTCAAAAAGGTTGGAGTGGTTCGCCATGTTGCGCCATGGTCATGTTGAGTGAGCGTGCTCGTCAAGCTATTGATAAGACACAGAGCAGCAGTTTTGCTTGCGACTTGAAAAAGTGGATGCAAATCATGGAGAGTTATGAAAATGGCTCTCACTCCTACCACACAACCATGCCAACTGACGCTCTCACAAGATTGCGTGAAGTCATGCAAGAAACAAAAGCCTACGGTTTTGAAAAGGTACGTCAAGAGCAAATTGAGCTGGGTGCCCGGGTGCGACACCTGCTTGAATCCCGATCAATTCGAAGTGTTGCCGCTGAAGGTTTCAAGGCCCCGGGTGTTGTGGTTAGCTACACAACCGATCCTGACATCCAAAACAGCAAAAAATTCTTGGCTCTGGGCTTGCAAACCGCTGCCGGTGTTCCCTTGCAATGCGATGAACCTGCTGACTTCATGACCTTCCGAATCGGTCTTTTTGGTCTGGAAAAACTGCACAACATTGAGCGTAGCGTTCAACACATTTCGGTTGCTTTAGACAAACTCGGATTTGTTGAAAATGTTCCGATGGCCGCCTAAGTCATGCTCGCCCAAATCGGTCTTTTTGTTTTGCAAACTCTGACCGATTTATTGGCATTCTTGTTTCTGTTGAGGTTTTATGTATTCCTCACCCAAGTCAATTTAAATTTGACTCACACTCCTTTAAGCAACGCCTTGCATGGTTTGACCGACTGGGCTGTCTTGCCCTTGCGTCGTTTTTTGCCACGCGTGAAAAGAATTGACTTATCCAGTTTGCTACCAGCTTTACTGCTCAAGGCAGCACTGGTGACGATCGTTCCATTATTTATGGGTCGCTTCGACATGGACATCAGTCGTATCGCTGTGGATGCTGTGTTTCAAATTCTCTTACTTGCCATCAGCGGCATGATTGGCTTGATCATTGTTTATGCTTTGTTGAGCTTGTTCCAGCCACATTCCCAAATCTATGTTTTGTCGGCCAAGCTGTGTGAACCATTGCTAACACCGTTTCGAAAATTCATCCCATTGATAGGCGGTGTTGACTTGAGTTCATTGGCGGCGATCATGTCGCTGCAAATTCTTTCAATGGTGGTTAAGTCTTTGCATTTCTCTCTTGCCTAGTCAAACATGCTCAAAAAAAGAGCTGCCTTGCATCACAAGCAGCTCTTTCTTCATAGAGACTTCAGTCGACTAAATGTTCACAGACCTGCATTTTGTTGAGCCACCATCATGTAGAGCATTGGAATGGACAGCATGGTGTTGATTCGCGAGGTAAGCATGGCAGTGCGAGCTGCCTTTGCTTTTTCAGGGGCTTCTACCGTCACCAATCCCAATGCTTTCTTTTGATTAGGCCAAATGATGAACCACACATTAAACGCCATGATCAAAGCGATCCACATTCCCAATCCAATTGCCACAACACCGGGCTGCAGAGTCATGGCCTGAACCAAGTAACCCTGCATCCATGCTACGAGTAACCCGGTGATGACAGTGGCAAGTGCTGCATGACGAAACCAAAAAAGTGCGGTTGGTGCAATGACTTTGCTGATGGCAGGTTTTTGTTCGTCAGGAATGTTGGGCATCGAGGGTATCTGCACGAAATTGAAATACCAAAGCAAACCAATCCACATCACACCTGCGACGACGTGAAGCCAGCGTACGGCGAAAGTACCCCAGGCATGTCCAAAAGGGATGGCATTTCCTGAAATGGATGTGTATGCAAGCAACAAGATGATCAGCAGGATTACGCCTGCAATCACTGTTTTGAGAAGAGACTGAAGAATATGAGTCATTTATCACCCTTTGAGTTGAGAAAAATCTGAAAGTAAATTGCATTGACCAGAAAAAGGCTTGTATGTGACCCATTTTGCCATTGTTTAATTGGTTGCTTTTAGTCGGGGTTGATCATGATCAGTTTCCCCTGCACCGCCCTGGAGTTCATGCGCTCATAAGCTTGCTTGAGTTGTCCCATGGGCATCGTTTGATCTATGACGGGCGATATTTTTTTGTCCTCATACCATTGCATCAAAGTCGTCATCATCTCTGCATTGTTGATCGGCTCTCTTTTTGCAAAGTCCCCCCAAAAGACACCCACAATGGAAGCACCTTTGAGCAATGCCAAATTCAAGGGAATAGAGGGGATGTGACCAGCCGCAAAACCCACCACCAAATACCTACCGCGCCAAGCAATTGAGCGAAAGGCTTGTTCTGAAAAATCACCACCAACCGGGTCATAAATGACATCAGGTCCTTTGCCATCCGTGATCGATTTTATTTGCTCGCGGAGGTTGGTTTCGCTGTAATTGATAACCTCATCTGCTCCCAACTTTTTACACAGAGCACATTTTTCAGCAGTTGATGCTGCAGCGATCACCTTCGCGCCCATGGCCTTTGCAATTTGGATCGCTGCCGTTCCAACGCCACCTGCTGCGCCTAAGATCAAGACAGTCTCTCCCGGTTGCAGGCCGCCTCGGTCCACCAAGGCGTGGTAGGAGGTCGCATAAATCATGATGAATGCTGCCGCATCGACCGCAGAAAAGCTTGGTGTCAATGCAAGGCACAGATGGGCAGGCGCAAGCACATGGGTTGCAAATCCACCCGTGCCAGACAGACACGCAACGCGTTGTCCAACATGCAAATGTTTGACATCGCTTCCAATCGCCTCAATCACTCCAGCGTATTCCGAGCCTGGCACAAAAGGCAACTGCGGCTTCATTTGGTATTTGTTCTGCACAATCAATAGGTCAGGAAAGTTCAAGCTTGCAGCTTGAATTCGGACCAAAACTTCTGCCGAACTGGGAGAGGGCGTTGGCAAATCTCCCCACTCCAGGGCTTCAACCCCGATTGGGTTTTCACACAGCCATGCTTTCATGTCGGTTTCCTTGAAAAAAATGCTAACAAATGGAGTAACGCAGTGCCTGTTCAAGGCGCTGGCCCTAAGTGCAGTCAAACTACAATTGTGTTTTGGATGGGGTATTCATGAGAATTTTGATTTGCAATGACGACGGATATCTGGCCCCAGGCATTATCGCCTTGTACGAATCACTCAAAAATATAGCCCAGGTTGAAGTGATTGCGCCTGAACACAACAACAGTGCAAAGTCCAACGCCTTGACCCTCAACGCGCCTATTTATATCAGGCAAGCAGTAAATGGGTTCAAGTATCTGACTGGGACACCTGCAGATTGTGTCCATATTGCACTGACTGGGTATCTCAATTACAAACCCGATTTGATTGTCTCTGGTATCAATAACGGTGCCAACATGGGAGACGACACGATTTATTCTGGAACAGTGGGAGCGGCGATGGAAGGATTTTTGATGGGCATTCCGGCCATTGCGTTCAGCCAGGTTGAGCGTGGCTGGATCCATTTGGATGCGGCGGCTGAAAAAGCAAGGATGCTTGTCACCAGGTTGATGAATGACAACTCTATCAAAGCAGCGCCCTGGCTGGTTAATGTCAATATTCCGAACCGTCCTTTGTCTCAAATGGGCGAGATCAAATTGACTCGTCTTGGTCGACGCCACCCGGCAAATGCTTTCATCACACAAGAAAATCCCAGAGGTGAAACCATGTACTGGATTGGAAGCGCTGGCGCTGCAAAAGACGAGGCGCACGACACAGACTTCTACGCCACTTCTCAAGGCCATGTTTCTTTGACGCCTTTGCAAGTTGACTTGACTGACCATGCGGCGTTGCCATTTTGGCGTGATTCACAATCTGTTTGGAATGAGACGGCATGAAGCCACGACCCAGTTTTCCAGCCAAATTAGACAATGCCGTACCCAAGGTACAAAAACCTGCACTGTCTTCTAAAACATGGTCAGAACAGTTAAATGCGCGTGCCAAAGAATCATTGACCGAGACACCTGCCGCAGGGGTCGGCTTAGATTCCTATGCAGTTCGTCAACGCATGGTAAGCAAGTTAATCGACCAAGGCGTAGAGGACCCCGTATTACTTTCAGCCTTGGAAAAAATCGAGCGTCACCGTTTCATTGACAGCGCCTTGGTCAATCAGGCATACGAGGACACCAGTTTGCCAATTGGATTTGGTCAAACCATATCCAAGCCCAATGTGGTTGCCCGGATGATAGAGTTGCTGCGGCAGGGACGTAATTTGAAAATCACTGGAATGCTAGGTCGGGTTCTTGAAATCGGTACTGGCTGCGGCTATCAAGCTGCGCTACTCAGTTTGGTTTCAAAAGAGGTATTTAGCATTGAACGGATTCAAGGCTTACACCTCAAAGCCAAGGACAACTTGAGACCCATGCGCATCCCCAACTTGCATTTGCTTTTAGGCGACGGCATGTTGGGCTACCATGACCGAGCCCCTTACGCCGGAATCATTGCTGCTGCAGGTGGTGATGCCATTCCCCAAGCTTGGACAGATCAATTGGAAATGGGTGGGCGGATTGTGGCGCCGATGGCCATGGACAATGGCCAACAAAGTCTGGTGGTGATTGATAAAACACCTGCTGGTTTGCGCAGAAGTGTCTTGGAACCAGTGAATTTTGTCCCCCTAAAATCGGGCGTGATCTGAATGAAAACCCCAATGATTCGACTTCCACTCTTGCTTTTGCTCCTGCTCCATGGGCTGATTTTTTCTCTTTTGACCGCATGTATCAGTGCGGGCAGAAGTATCCCTGCGCCGGTTGAAGACAGGGTTAAATCCAAACCAGTTGCAACTCCTAAAGCACCAGAAAAATCCGCTATTGATGCCAAAACGGCTTCCGCCACAACCGCTTCCGAAACTGCGCCTAAGTCTGACTTCTACATTGTCAAGCAAGGTGACACTCTGATTCGCATAGGGTTGGATCACGGTCAAAACTGGCGCGATGTGATGCGTTGGAACGCAATAGACAACCCCAATGTCATCGAAGTGGGGCAAGTTCTCAGAGTGGCACCTCCTGCCAATGAAGCTGGAAAAGAAGAAGTGGTCGTCAATCCTGTTGCCCCGCAAGCCAAAGTGGTCCCAGCTGGCAGTGAAAGCAAGGCTGCTGTAGCCAGCCCAACCCCTCCTCCACAAGCTGTTCTGCCCCCCGGTGCGTCTGATGACAGCTTACCTTTTGCATGGCCTGCCCAGGGCAATCTGTTGTCAGTTTTCGATGATTCTAAAAACAAGGGTGTCGACATCGCTGGCAAGTCGGGTGACCCCATCTATGCATCCGCCGATGGCCGGGTTGTTTATGCTGGCTCAGGCCTGCGAGGCTATGGCAATTTGGTGATACTCAAACATAACAATACCTACTTGACCGCATATGCGCATAACCAAAGCATTTCAGTGAAGGAAGATCAGTTGGTCAAGCGCGGTCAAAAAATTGCTGAGATGGGTAACAGCGATTCAGACCAAGTCAAACTCCACTTTGAAATTCGAAAGTCTGGCAAACCCGTTGATCCGGTCAAGCTGTTACCTCCTCGTTGATATTTGTCAATTGCCCTGTCCATATGTCTGATGACCAGTCTCTGCGCGGCTCAAACTGCTTTCATGTTGAGTCAATGGATATGGAGGCCCAAGGTATTGCCCATGGCAGCGATGGAAAAGTTGTATTCATTGATGGAGCCCTGCCTTTTGAAACAGTGAGTGCCAATATCCACCGCAAAAAGAACAATTGGGAGAAGGGCAGTTTGCGTCAAATTCACCATGCCTCATCCCAGCGGGTGACGCCGCAATGCAAACACTTTGGATGGCATCCAGGTGCCTGCGGTGGTTGCAAGATGCAACATCTCAACGAATATGGACAGGTGGCTATCAAGCAACGTGTTTTGGAGGATAACTTGTGGCACCTTGGCAAGGTCAAACCCGAACACATCAACCGCCCTTTGCATGGTCCAGCTTGGAACTACCGATACCGTGCCAGATTGTCCGTTAAGTTTGTTCGAAAAAAAGACAAGGTTCTGATTGGGTTTCATGAGCGTAAAAGTCCTTTTGTCGCGGATATGGAGCGTTGCGAGGTATTGCCCGTCCATGTGAGTCAGTTACTCATGCCTTTGAGAGAGTTGATTGCAAGTTTGGACGCTAAAGAAACTTGCCCTCAAATTGAATTGGCCTGTGGCGATTCAGTGACTGCTTTGGTTCTTCGGCATCTCCAGTCGCTTTCTGTTAAAGATAAGCAACTGTTGAAACAATTTGGAGAAGAACACCTTGTTCAGTGGTGGCTTCAACCCAGTGGGCCTGATTCGATCGCCTTGCTGAATCCGTATGACAGTCAAGTTTTGTCTTATGCGCTCGAGCCATTCAATTTGACCATGCAATTTCGACCCACAGACTTTACCCAAGTCAATCCCGAGATCAACCAAGCCATGGTTGTTCGAGCCATCAACCACTTGGCCATAAAAAGCAACGACCAGTTGATTGATTGGTTTTGTGGTTTGGGTAATTTCACACTGCCGATGGCAACGCTAGCCCGCAATGTAATGGGTGTCGAAGGCAGCCAAGCTCTGTTGGATTGGGCATCGCATAACGCTTTCCTGAACAGTCAATTACGATTGAATCAAGTGGGACTCAATCGACTGTGCCAATTGACGTTTTTACCGATGAATCTTTTCGAAATAGATGCCGACAAACTGATGACATTTCCGCAAGCAAACAAATGGTTGATTGATCCGCCCAGGGAGGGGGCATTCGCTCTCGTAAAAGCGCTGTGCAATGCCCTCGAGCAAGACACCAATTGGCAAGCTCCATCGCGTATTGTTTATGTCAGTTGTAATCCAGCCACCCTTGCGCGAGATGCTGATCTTTTGGTTCACCAAGCTGGTTACCGCTGTCTTTCAGCAGGCGTCATCAATATGTTTCCCCATACAGCCCACGTAGAGAGCATGGCAGTTTTTGAAAGGACATAAAAAAGACCCCGCAGGGTCTTTTTGAATGGACTTGGGTTGAATCAATCTTTTTCGCCACCCATCAGGCCCAAAAGCATCAACAGGCTCTGGAACACGTTGATTAAATCCATGTACAGAGCCATAGTAGCACTGATGTAATTGGTTTCGCCGCCATCAATGATCTGCTTGATGTCGTAGAGCATGTAGGCACTGAAAACACCTATGGCAAGCATGGATATGGCCATCATGCCCGCTGTAGAGCCAACAAACAGATTGATGATGCTCCCAACCATCAAAACGATAGCACCGACAAACAGCCATTTACCCATACTGGACAAATCACGTTTGACCACGCTTGCCAAACTGGCCATCAGAAAGAAAACGCCTGCAGTGCCACCAAAGGCTGTCATGACCAACTCAGTACCGTTTTTGAAGCCTAGGACCATTGCGATCAATCTTGACAGCATCAGACCCATGAAAAAAGTAAAGGCCAACAAGACAAAAATGCCCATAGAAGAGTGCTTGGTTTTTTCAATGGCGTAGACAAAACCGAATGCGCCAGCCAGGAAAACAACCAGTCCGAGTCCGCCAGATAATGCATAACTGATGCCAGTGGCAATGCCAAACCATGCCCCTAAAACTGTGGGGAGCATGGTCAATGCCAAAAGCCAATAAGTATTGCGAAGAACTTTGTTTCGCTCTTGTGGGCTCGACATTGCCTGCGGGTAAGCAACGCTTTGTATTTGCTCTGCCATTTTTGACTCCCTTTTAAGATCAATAAACATAAATGTATATGTTAACCAATTCAGGGCAAGCCATGGCTTTACGATGCCAATATCCAATCTAGGGCTTTTCTGTTTGGTGCGTGGCTGTCGACAACTTTTTTCAAGCTATGCTCGAGCTTTTGAAAACTGAATTATAAATAATGAATACTAAATACTTTATGCAGTCAGCTGACGTATTTTTGGTTGCAAATGCTGCTGAATCTGAGGCCCTCAAACACAACTGGTCTGTGACCATTGCCATTGTCGATGACGGCGGTCACTTGTTGTGGCTCAATCGCATGGATGGTGCTGCACCCATATCAGCTTACATCGCTCCGGCCAAGGCACATACAGCCGCACTGGGCCGACGTGAGAGCAAAATATACGAAGACATTGTCAACTCCGGGCGCCACTCTTTTTTGAGTGCACCTGAGCTAAAGGGCTTGTTAGAAGGAGGTGTACCAATCCTCAAGGACGGGCAAGTGATTGGCGCGGTGGGTGTCAGTGGAGTGAAATCCAACGAGGATGCACAAATCGCCAAGGCGGGTATCGCAGCACTCGGCTTGTCAAGCCCTCACACTCAATAAATCAGGCGTTCGGGGCTGATTTCTTGCAGGATCGTGGTTGCAATTTCCTCGATACTTTTGGTAGTTGTAGAAAGCCATCGTATGCCATAGCGACGCATCATGGACTCACCTTCATGAACCTCATGCTGGCAATTGGCCAAACTGGCATACTTTGAGTTTGGTCTGCGTTCGTTGCGTATTTCGCTCAGTCGTTCGGGCAAAATAGTGAGTCCGAATACTTTATTTAAGTGAGGCAATAACGCTGAAGGCAACTGCTGACGCTCGAAATCCTCAGGGATAAGGGGATAGTTGGATGCCTTCAAGCCATGTTGCATGGCCAAATATAGGCTGGTCGGTGTTTTACCGCTTCGACTCACTCCCACCAAAATGACATCAGACTTGTCCAAGTCGGAATTTTTTTGCCCATCATCATGGGCTAGGCTGAAATTGATCGCTTCAATCCGATCATGGTATGCACGGCTTTTGCTGACATCTAAAAACCGTCCAATACGGTGGTTTGACTTGACGCCAAATTCCAACTCCAAGGGCTTAACAAACGTGCTGAACATATCGAGTAAAAGAGCCTGACAGTTCTCTGCCAACACATTCAAGACCTCATCTTTTGCCAAGGTCGTAAACACAATCGGTTTTACGCCTTCCTGGCGAAACACCGCATTGATTTGGTCAACCGCCTGGTGCGCTTTTTGGACTGAATCAATGAAAGGCAGCCGAACATGTCTTGGTTGCATTTCAAATTGAGCCAAGATTGCGTTACCAAATGTTTCGGCAGTGATTCCAGTTCCATCTGATACAAAGAAAACGGTTCTGTTGGGCATGAGATATCCAGGTAGAAAAAAATAGAGCCTAAAATATTGCACTAACCTCATTTAAACATGTGCGATCAATTCCTTTTGTGCCAAATACAACTTTAATAAAGCACCTATTTACCCGCACATTTTCTGTGAAGCCTCGTCGCTGGCTTTGCATGTTCCCCGTTCTAATTTTTGGAGTTTGTTTATGTCAGCCTTGTTCAGCCCAACAGCCCTGGTTGTTCCGTTTGAAAATTTGAGAATGACCGATGTCGAATCGGTGGGTGGCAAAAATGCCAGCCTGGGTGAAATGATTTCCCAACTTCCCAGTGGCGTCAGTGTTCCCTCAGGTTTTGCAACCACCTCACATGCTTTCAGAATATTTCTTCAAAATGGGCAATTAGATAAGCGTATTGATGCCGCTTTATCTCACCTTGAAACTGACAATCTTCATGAGCTGACTGCCACTGGCGAAAAAATCCGCAACTGGATCATCGCTCAGCCATTTCCTGACCAGTTGGCCAAAGACATTTCCAACGCTTTTCTCATTCTCAATGGGCTGGATGAAAATGCATCATATGCAGTTCGCTCCTCTGCAACGGCAGAGGACTTGCCTGATGCTTCTTTTGCTGGGCAGCAAGAAAGCTTTCTGAATGTCCACGGTATCAACGACATTCTTTTGAAGATCAAGGAAGTTTTTGCTTCCCTCTACAACGACAGAGCCATCAGCTACCGAGTGCACAAGGGTTTCGCTCATGGCCAGGTTGCATTGTCTGCCGGGGTGCAACGCATGGTTCGTTCGGATTTGGGTACAGCGGGTGTCATGTTCACGATGGATACCGAGTCTGGTTTTGATGATGTTGTTTTCATCACTGCCAGTTATGGTTTGGGTGAGACTGTGGTGCAGGGCGCGGTCAATCCGGACGAGTTCTATGTCCACAAACCGATGTTGGCTGCTGGCAATCAAGCCATTGTTCGCCGAACGCTTGGCTCCAAATTGATTCAAATGAACTTTGCAACAACCGAGGATCGTTTAAAGACAGGTAAGTTGGTCACCAACCATGATGTCCCGCTTGAATTACGCAACCGTTACTGCCTCACAGATGCTGAAATCATTGAATTGGCAAAGTATGCAATCGTTATCGAAAAACATTACGGTCGTCCAATGGATATTGAGTGGGGTAAAGATGGAAATGATGGAAAGCTATACATACTCCAGGCGCGTCCTGAGACCGTCAAGAGCCAATTGAAAGGTCAGGCTGAATTGAGATACCAACTCAATGGGACAGGAACTGTTTTGGCCCAAGGTCGTGCCATTGGTCAAAAAATCGGTACCGGCCCCGTCCGTTTGGTTAGCAGTTTGGCTGAGATGGATCTGGTTAAGGTAGGAGATGTCTTGGTCACTGACATGACCGATCCCAACTGGGAACCGGTTATGAAAAGGGCGAGTGCCATCGTCACCAACCGTGGTGGCAGAACATGCCATGCTGCCATCATTGCCCGTGAATTAGGGATTCCAGCGGTGGTGGGCTGCGGGGACGCCACCAGCAGTTTGCCATCAGACTCGATCGTTACGGTGAGTTGTTCAGAGGGAGATACTGGTTTCGTCTACGATGGGTTGTTGGAGTCGGAAGTCTCTGAAGTTCAAAGAGGAGAGATGCCAGAACTGGCCACCAAGCTGATGATGAACATCGGCAACCCTGGGCTGGCTTTCGATTTTGCGCAACTACCCAATCAAGGTGTTGGTTTGGCTCGATTGGAATTCATCATCAACAATAACATTGGTGTCCATCCGAAAGCTGTGTTGGATTATCCGCATATTGATTCAGACCTTAAAAAAGCGGTTGAATCTGTTGCCCGAGGACACGCATCCCCAAAATCTTTTTTTGTTGACAAAGTCACTGAGGGCATCGCGACCATCGCAGCAGCTTTTTGGCCCAAACCAGTGATTGTTCGTTTGTCTGATTTCAAATCCAATGAATACAGAAAGCTGATCGGTGGCAGCAGATACGAGCCAGAGGAAGAAAATCCCATGTTGGGTTTCCGGGGCGCTGTTCGCTACTTAAGCAAAGAATTCGAAGAAGCCTTTGCAATGGAGTGTGAGGCTTTGCTCAGAGTCAGGGGCGAAATGGGTTTAACCAATGTACAGATCATGATCCCCTTTGTTCGAACCCTCGGCCAAGCGAAAAGTGTCATCGAACTCTTGTCCTCCCACGGTTTGCGTCGCGGGGAAAAAGAGCTGAAAGTGATCATGATGTGTGAGGTGCCCAGCAATGCAATTTTGGCCAATGAGTTTTTGGCTTACTTTGATGGATTTTCTATTGGCTCGAATGACTTGACTCAATTGACGCTTGGCTTGGATCGAGATTCAGGCATGCCTTTGCTTGCTGCTGATTTTGATGAGCGAGATCCTGCCGTTTTGTTCATGCTCTCGCGCGTCATTGAGGCTTGTCAGCAACAGGGCAAATACGTCGGCATCTGTGGTCAAGGGCCAAGTGATCATTTGGACTTTGCACAGTGGCTTGTTTCAAAAGGGATTGAATCTATATCCCTCAATCCCGACAGCGTTGTTTCTACTTGGAAGGCTTTGGCAAAGGCTCCTTGATTTCAGATTTTTCGTACTACAATAGCTGGCTAAACCTTGCTGCACCTCTAATGACGTTGAGGGCAGCTCAAACCACAAGGAGAATGTATGCGTCATTACGAAATCGTGCTTTTGATTCATCCCGATCAAAGCGAACAAGTACCTGCCATGCTCGAGCGTTACAAAAGCCTGATCACCAATGGTGGAGGCAAGGTCCACCGTTTGGAGGACTGGGGTCGACGTCAATTGACTTACTTGATCAACAAATTAGCCAAAGCCCATTACCTTTGCTTGAACATAGAAGCCAACCTAGAAGTCATGGCTGAACTCGAACATGCATTCAAATTCAATGATGCTGTCCTGCGCCATTTGACAGTTTCAAAGAAAAAAGCTGAGACGACACCTTCACTGATGATGAAAACTGTTGAACGCGAGGAGGCTCGCAAAAATCAACAGACTGAGTTTCAGGCCTGACAAACAAAGTATGTGAACCTGGTTCAACTGCACGGGCGTATCGTCCAAATTTCAGATGTACGCTACTCTCCATTTGGCTTGCCTCTGATTGACTTGTTGATTGAACACGAATCACATCTTGAAGAAGCTGGTGTACAAAGGAAAATCCAGTTGCGATTGAAGGCATTGGCCATTGGCACACAAGCCGAGAAAATTTTGCAGCTTGACCTTCTTAATAACTTGCATTTTTCCGGGTTTCTTGCTTCTTCCAAAAATTCACAATCTGTTCTTTTCCACATTCAAAGTTTTCATACTGTTTCATAGGAGCCCTTGCAATGGCCACTTTTAAAAAATTCAACAAGGATAAGCGTCCAAAACGCAACACCCAGTCACTGCTTTTCAAGCGCAAGCGGTTTTGCCGCTTCACTGTCACTGGTGTAGAGGAAATTGACTACAAAGACATTGACACCTTGCGTGATTTCATCGCTGAAAACGGCAAGATCATTCCAGCCCGCCTGACTGGAACCCGTGCCATTTATCAACGTCAACTCAACACCGCCATCAAGCGTGCCCGGATTTTGGCCATGCTGCCTTATACCGATCAACACAAAATCTGAGGAGCAAAACATGCAAATCATTCTGCTTGAGAAAGTCGTGAACCTTGGAAATCTTGGCGAAGTTGTTCGTGTCAAAGATGGCTATGCACGTAATTTTTTGATCCCCTCCGGCCAAGCCCGTCGTGCTACTGACTCTGCTATTCAAGAGTTTGAAGCGCGTCGCGCAGAATTAGAAAAAACAGCCCATGAAAAGCTACTTGCAGCTCAATCACAAGGCGAAAAATTGGCAGGCACCAGTGTGAAAATCACACAAAAAGCGGGTGTAGATGGACGTTTATTTGGATCCGTCACTAACTTTGATATCGCTGAAGAGTTGACAAAAGCTGGTTATGCAGTTTCAAAAGCCCAAATTCGGATGCCCAAAGGGCCAATCAAAGTTGTTGGCGACTCAGAGGTGAGTGTTGCTCTTCACACAGATGTACTTGTTGACATCAAGGTCTCCGTTTATGGAGAATCAGCTTAACAAAGTTGTTTCCGTTGATCATTCAAACCGCCCCTTGGGCGGTTTTTTTCTTCATGTCAACGAAGTTATGAACATGCTTAAACGGGTTGCTACAAGCTTATCCACAACTTTGTGCAATGACATGTTCATAGGTTTTCACTAGGATGAACTGTTTCAGGGGTATTGATGTCTGTCGTTTTTTCCAATTTAGAAAATAGGGTGTCTGAGCCCGATCGGCAACTCGCCCAGTTGAGAATCCCACCACATTCACTTGAGGCTGAATCGAGTGTTTTGGGTGGTTTGTTGCTTGATAACAGCGCTTGGGATCGTATGGGTGATATCTTGAGCGATGGTGATTTTTATCGCTATGAGCATCGCTTGGTATTCACGGCTGTCAGAGCCTTGGTCAACAGCAACCGAGCCGCAGATGTGATCACTGTTTTTGAGCACATGCAAAGCCAAGGCAAGGCGGAAGAGGTTGGAGGCCTGGCTTATCTCAATTCATTGGCGCAGTACGTTCCCAGTTCAGCCAATATCCGGCGCTATGCAGAAATTGTTCGCGAGAGGTCCATACTTCGAAAATTGGTCAGTGTCAGTGATGAAATTGCTACTTCAGCACTCAACACCATGGGACGGCCTGTAACCAATATTTTGGATGAAGCCGAGCAAAAAATATTCAACATAGGAGAAGAGGGCTCGCGCATGCGACAAGGCTTTCAGTCCATGGGGAATTTGGTGATTGAGCTATTGGATCGCGTGGATGAAATGTCCAAAAATCCCAATGACATCACTGGTGTTCCAACAGGTTTTGTCGATTTAGATCGAATGACATCTGGAATGCAGGCGGGTGATTTGATTGTTCTTGCGGCCAGGCCCTCCATGGGCAAGACGGCCTTAGCCATCAATATTGCCGAAAATGTTGCGCTCAAAGGAGGCCTTCCTGTTGCAGTTTTTTCCATGGAGATGGGAGCGTCTCAGCTGGCAATTCGTATCGTAGGTTCTATTGGACGAATTGATCAAAGTAGATTGAGAACAGGCAAGCTTCAAGATGAAGAGTGGCCAAGATTGGCTGAGGCTGTCGAGAGATTAAAAACCGTTTCTTTGTCGATTGACGAGACACCTGGTCTGACTACCAGTGAACTCAGAGCCAGTGCCCGACGATTAGCGCGCACTTGCGGGAAATTGGGATTGGTGGTGGTTGATTACCTGCAACTGATGAGCGGAAGCAGTGGGGGTGATGGTGATAACCGAGCAACTGAGTTGGGAGAAATTTCACGTGGTTTAAAAATGCTGGCCAAAGAACTCCAATGCCCTGTGATTGCCTTGTCTCAATTGAATCGTGGTGTAGAGCAACGCACAGATAAGCGCCCCATGATGAGTGACTTACGCGAATCTGGCGCGATTGAGCAAGATGCAGATGTCATCATGTTCATCTATCGCGATGACTATTACAACAAAGACTCTAAAGAACCTGGGGTGGCCGAAATCATCATTGGCAAGCAACGTAACGGGCCAACGGGTACCGTCAAACTCACCTTTCTTAAACCCATCACCAAGTTTGAGTCGTATGCTGGCAGTGGCTCAGATTATTGAGTGTTCACAGAACTTCGCTGGCGAAGTCGGCCAACCTTGAACGTTCACCTCGTGCGAGGGTGATGTGCCCGCCATGTGGCCAACCCTGGAAGCGATCCACAGCAAAGGTCAGTCCAGAGGAGCCCTCGGTCAGGTAAGGGGTGTCTATTTGTGCCAAGTTACCCATGCAAATGATTTTGGTTCCAGGGCCTGCACGTGTAATAAGTGTTTTCATCTGCTTAGGCGTCAGATTTTGCGCTTCATCAATGATGACGAACTTATTCAAGAAGGTTCTTCCACGCATAAAATTGAGACTCTTGATCTTGATTTTGCTGCGAATCAACTCGGTGGTTGCAGCGCGGCCCCATTCACCTGCACTGGTGTCTGTTTTTCCGAGCACCTCCAGGTTGTCATCCAGGGCGCCCATCCAAGGCCCCATTTTTTCCTCTTCAGTGCCGGGTAGAAAACCGATGTCTTCTCCAACACTGACAGTAGCGCGTGTCATGATAATTTCTGTATATCTGCGCTCATCCAACACTTGCAGCAAACCAGACGCAAGTGCCAGAAGTGTTTTACCCGTGCCTGCAGTTCCAGTGAGAGTTACAAAATCTATTTCAGGATCTAAGAGCAAATTAAGTGCAAAATTTTGCTCTCTGTTACGAGAGGTGATACCCCATGCAGCATTTTTGAAGTGGCTGTAATCTTTCAGGGTCTTTAAAACTGCCGTTTTGCCTCGAATTTCAGTTACACGCGCATACAGACTCGGCTCGCCTGGTGTTTCAAAATACACAAATTGATTGATGTGCATATTGGCAACGACAGCTCCGCCTATGCGGTAGTAGGTCTGTCCACCTGATTGCCAGCTTTCTACAGTTTTGGCTTGTTTGGACCAAAAGTCAGATGCAAGCGGTAAAGAACCCGAATAAAGAAGATCACCATCCTCTAGGGTCTTGTCATTTTGGTAGTCTTCCGCCGCCAGGCCAAGCGCTCGAGCCTTGACGCGCATGTTGATATCTTTAGAAACAAGAACCACTTGACGAGGTGACTCAGCTTCTCTTAATGCATCTACAACGCCCAAAATTTGGTTATCAGCCTTGCCCTGAGGAAGGCTTGAAGGCAAGCTGAAAGCCAGCGGTGTGGTCTGAAAGAACAGTTTACCGGTGACTTCTTTTTGGCCGGTGCTATTAAGGGGAAAACCACTGGAAATATCTGTACTGTTGGCACCTACCAAGGCATCCAATGTGCGGCTGGTTTGGCGTGCGTTGCGCGCAACCTCTGTCATTCCTTTTTTATGGTTATCCAGCTCTTCCAGGACGACCATCGGAAGAAACACATCATGCTCTTCAAAGCGAAACAGACACATGGGGTCATGCATCAGTACATTGGTATCTAGGACAAAGAGTTTGCTGGGCCCGGTACGCTTGGCGACTTTTCGAGGCTTTCGATCGGAAGTGACCAATGACCTTTCAGAGCGATCAACAGACAAGTCATCTTGTTGATTGTCCTTTTTGGAGGTATTTGGCTTGGGTCTGATGGATGGAATCTTTTTTTCTGCTGGGCTTTTGTGTTGAGTCGCCGAGGAAAGCTGTGTTTGTTGGGCTAGATCAGTTGCTTTTGGATTGAAGCGGTCTGCATGTTTTTTTGGGGCAGGAGGCAAGGGCATTGGATTAAGTTGATGCTATGGATGCTTTTTTGAGTGCTTTAACGGCTTTGAGAACTTCATCGACATGTCCTGGAACTTTCAGGCCGCGCCACTCCTGCTTGAGTAGGCCATCAGAACCAATCAGGAATGTGCTGCGTTCGATGCCTTTGACTTTCTTACCGTACATGATTTTATTTTTGACTACGCCAAACATATGGCACATCTTTTCCTCGGTATCTGCAATCAATTCAAAGGGAAGCTCGAGTTTTTCCTTGAAACTGTCATGCGAACGCATGTTGTCTCTGGATACGCCAAAAATAACTGCACCTGCTTTGTTGAAGTCTTTGAACTTGTCACGAAACTGCATGGCTTCCGTTGTGCAACCTGGCGTGTTGTCTTTGGGGTAGAAGTACAGGATGACTGTCTGACCAAGATGTGATTGATTAGATACTTTGACGCCACCAGTGGCGTTTGCTTCAAATTCGGGTAGGTGTTTGTTGACAACAATCGCCATGGTTTTGAGTCCGTTATGCCAGAGGTGCACGAAGTGGAACTTCGAATGAGTCTATTTTATCTCTAAAACGGCGGCATGCTTTTTTGAAGCCTTTGCATGAAGGCAAAGGCTTGCATCTTGATACTCAAGCAGTAATTGGTAAAAGCAAAATGGCTGTTACTTTTCGGCCTTCGGCAGAAAGGATATTGAACGTTCTGCATGCAGCAGCGGTGTCCATCGATTCAACACCAATCTGTCTCTGAGACAGCGGTACCAGCCAGGGTTGCGGAACAAACCGCTGGGCTTTGCCCGAGCCAAGCAACAAAATATCTGTGTTGGTGCTTTTGAGTTCCTGGAAATGCGCAGCATTGAATTCGTCAAATCTTTGGCAATGCCAAGGCTGGCAAGTTCCGTCATGAGAAATCAACATGCTGTGTGGAAACCTTACCCTGTTTATTTCAATCCAATCAAGGTCATAAGCTGTGACGGATATGACGTCAACACGGTCAGGCTGCAGTTTCATTGAATATGGTCCCTGGAAGGGGTGGTTAGGTCTAGAAGTATGGTCAAATTATAGGTTTTACAGTTTGTTTCGGTGGAGTTACTTTGATAACCATTCAAAAATCAGCCAAGCTTGCCAATGTTTGTTACGACATACGTGGCCCCGTTTTGGACAGGGCGCGGCAAATGGAAGAAGAAGGACAAAAAATCATCAAGTTAAACATTGGTAACTTAGCGATTTTTGGTTTTGATGCCCCGGAAGAAATCCAACAAGACATCATTCGTAACCTACCAGGTGCTGCTGCCTATTCAGACAGCAAAGGCATTTTTGCTGCCCGCAAAGCAGTCATGCATTACACGCAGCAGCAAGGGATTGATGGCGTTTCCCTGGACGATATTTACCTTGGAAACGGTGCGAGCGAATTGATTGTCATGGCGACCAATGCCTTGCTCAACAATGGTGATGAATTGCTGTTGCCTTCGCCAGATTACCCCCTTTGGACTGCTGCGGTTAGCCTCTCGGGAGGCACGCCTGTTCACTATATGTGTGACGAAAAAAATGGTTGGATGCCCAGCATAGAAGACATCAAATCGAAAATCACGCCCCACACCAAAGGCATCGTGGTGATCAATCCCAACAACCCCACTGGCGCACTTTATTCAGATGCGTTGCTCAAAAGCATTGTTGAGTTGGCTAGAGAGCATGACTTGGTCATTTTTGCGGATGAGGTTTACGACAAAGTGCTTTACGACGGCGTTCACCACACCGCCATTGGCAGTTTGTCCAAAGATGTATTGACTTTGACATTCAATTCTTTGTCAAAAAGTTACCGATCCTGTGGTTATCGTGCTGGCTGGATGGTGGTTTCTGGCGATAAAAAACCTGCCAAGGACTATATTGAGGGACTCAACATGTTGTCCTCTATGCGTCTTTGCGCCAATGTGCCTGGACAAACCGCCATTCAAACCGCCTTGGGTGGTTATCAGAGCATCAATGATCTGGTCAAGCCCGGGGGCCGGTTATGTCGTCAACGTGACTTGGCTCATGAATTGATGACTGCGATTCCTGGTGTGACTTGCGTGAAGCCACAAGCTGCCTTGTATATGTTTCCCAGGCTCGATCCCCAGGTGTATCCCATCAAGGATGACCAGCAATTCATCAATGATCTGCTACAAGAAACAAAGGTTTTGTTAGTGCAAGGCACTGGATTCAATTGGCCATCAACAGATCACTTCCGAATTGTTTTCCTTCCTCATGAAGATGATTTGCGCGTTGCCATTGGCCGCATCGCCAAATTCCTTGACAGCTATCGAAAGAATCCAAGCGCATGAAACCCATCCAAATTGGGCTGCTAGGCCTGGGCACAGTAGGCAAGGGCACCTATGAAGTGCTCTTGCGCAATCAATCAGAGATTCAACGACGAACCGGCAAAGAGCTTTGCATAACCATGGTCGCCGATTTGGACGTCGAGCGCGCTCGCTCTTTGGTTGACCCTTCGTGCAGGGTTGTTGCTGATGCCCATCAAATCATCAGCAATCCAGACATTGACATGGTGGTTGAGTTGATCGGTGGCTGTGGCATCGCTCGCGAATTGGTTATGTCTGCGATTGCCGCTGGCAAGCATGTGGTGACCGCCAACAAAGCGCTGCTTGCGATGCACGGTGAGGAGATCGTGCATGCCGCCCAAAAGCAAGGTGTGATGCTGGGTTATGAGGCTGCTGTTGCAGGTGGCATTCCCATCATCAAATCTTTGCGAGAAGGGCTGGCTGCAAACAACATTGAATGGCTTGCAGGAATCATCAACGGGACCACCAATTTCATTTTGACCCAAATGCGTGAAAAGGAATTGAGTTTTGAAAGCGCACTCAAGCAAGCCCAGTCCTTGGGTTATGCTGAAGCTGATCCAAGTTTTGATATCGAGGGGGTAGATGCTGCCCATAAATGCAGCATCATGTCAGCGATTGCTTTTGGCATACCCATGCCATTTCATCACGCTTACATTGAAGGCATTGACCAATTGCAGTCAGAGGACATCGCATTTGCTTTGCAATTGGGCTATAGGATCAAGCTCTTGGGTATTTCAAGGAGAACTGCGCAGGGCATCGAACTCCGTGTGCATCCGACGCTTGTCTCTGAAAAAACGCTCATCGCAAATGTTGAAGGCGCCATGAACGCAGTCATGGTTCATGGGAATGCCGTCGGCACAACACTTTTTTATGGCAAAGGTGCTGGCGGAGAGCCAACAGCGAGTGCAGTCATCGCCGATATGGTGGACATTGCAAGGCTTGGTTCATCAGAAGCGATTACCCGTGTGCCCTACATGGGAGTTCAGTCTGACGAGATACATGACACCCCGATTTTGTCCATCAGTGACGTCTTGACCTGTCACTACTTGCGATTAGGTGTGGCTGATCAAGCCGGCGTGTTGGCCAGCGTGACTGGTGTACTGGCTGACCATGGCATCAGCATTGATGCCATGCTGCAACAGCCAACTGCCATTGGTCAAGACAGAACCGAACTCATCATCTTGACCCATTCAGCCAAAGAATCGGTCATGCAAAACGCTATCACCCAAATACAGCAATTGCCCACTGTCTTGGTTCCAGTCATTCGGATTCGCAAGGAAGACTTCAACTGATGCAATACATCTCTACCAGAGGATATGCAACTAAACAGTCGTTTTGTGACATATTGCTAGAAGGGCTGGCTCCAGATGGCGGTTTGTATCTGCCTGTTTGCTACCCTCAAATAGATGGACAAGGACTGACTCAACTCAGAAACAACTTTGCTACCAAAGGCTATCATTTTTTAGCCTTTGAAATTTTGTCTCGGTACATTGACGACATACCTGAAGCTGATCTTCTGCTGTTGTGTCAAAAAACCTATCGCTCTGACGTGTTCGGTTCGCAACTCATAGCCCCTGTTCGACCTTATACCGATCAAATACAGATACTGGGTTTGTCTAACGGTCCTACACTGGCCTTCAAAGACATGGCCATGCAACTCCTGGGTCACTTATTTGAATACGAGTTGAATCGCAGAACAGCTGAACTCAATATTTTAGGAGCCACTTCAGGTGACACGGGCAGTGCTGCCGAGCATGCCATGCGAGGCAAAAAAGGTGTTCGCGTTTTCATGACCAGTCCCAAAGGACGAATGAGTCGTTTTCAGCAGGCTCAAATGTTCAGCCTGCAAGATGCAAATATTTTTAACATCGCCATTGAAGGTGTTTTTGATGATTGCCAGGACATTGTGAAGGCTGTCTCCAGTGACCTCGCGTTTAAGAAGCATTACAAAATTGGAACAGTCAATTCAATCAATTGGGCACGCTTGTTGGCTCAAGTGGTTTATTACTTTGCTGCTTACTTTCAGGCCACCAAAGACAATCAACAACAGGTGAGCTTTGCTGTTCCCAGTGGCAATTTTGGCAACGTGTGTGCTGGTCATGTCGCTAAAATGATGGGGTTGCCGATATCCAGGCTTGTGGTGGCTACCAACGAAAACGATGTTCTCGATGAGTTTTTTAAAACAGGTTCTTACCAAGTTCGAGATACGCTTCACACGTTTGAAACCTCCAGTCCGTCCATGGATATTTCTAAAGCCAGTAACTTTGAACGCTTTATTTTTGATTTGCTTGGAAGAAATGCGGATCAAACAAATCAACTCTTTGGTGCAGACTTGGCAAAAAATAGACAGTTCAGTCTTGCTGGAGACAGTGCTTTTGTAAATGTTCAATCGCAATATGGGTTCTACAGTGGCAAAAGCACTCACCAAAACCGGATTGAAACCATTCAAAGAGCTTACGCCGAGCACAGACAACTTTTGGACCCCCATACTGCAGATGGCTTGAAGGTTGCACACGACTTTCTCGAACCCAAGGTGCCTATGCTGGTGTTGGAAACAGCCTTGCCGATCAAATTTGCAAGCACCATTGAACAGGCACTGGGATTCTCTCCACCTGTGCCGCCTAAGTTTTCGAATTTAGAAAACTTGCCTCAACGGGTTGAAACCATGCCTGCCAGTGTTTCTCAGGTTAAATCATTCATCGAGTCACACTGCAAGCCATGAATAAACAAGCCCTGATCGCACTCGATGAAGCATTGCTGACATTGCTTGGCGGATTGCAACCGCTCGCATCACCCGAGATGGTTTCCACATTCGATGCAGACGGCCGCATCCTTGCTGAAGATGTGCGCGCTGAATTGAATGTCCCTTCTTTTGACAATTCGGCCATGGATGGATACGCGTTTAACTGTCAGGATTTATCTGCGTTGCGAGGCAAATTGAAAATGGGGCAGCGCATCCCGGCTGGCTGTCAACCCAGTGCTTTAGTTACTGGTCATGCAGCAAGAATTTTCACGGGTGCGCCAGTTCCCACAGGAGCTGATGCTGTTGTCATGCAAGAAGAGTGTGAGGCAACTGAGGATGGTCACGTGTTGATCAAGACAGCCCCCTCGGTTGGTCAATGTATTCGGCGACAGGGGGAAGACATCTCTTTGGGTCAAGTGGTCCTTGCCAAAGGCATGCGCTTAACACCCACCAGCTTGGGCTTGGCTGCGAGTATCGGCCGTTCATCGCTGCTCGTCGGTCGCAGTCCTAAGGTGGCAATGTTGTCGACGGGTGATGAATTGGTTATGCCTGGGGATTTGGCACCTGCCGATTTGCCCTCGGGTTCAATCTTCAATTCCAATCGTTTTTTTCTTCGCGCATTACTGCAGCGCTTGGGTTGCACGGTCACTGATTTTGGCAACCTCCCAGACAATTTAGAAGCAACCAAACAGATGTTGGCCTTGGCGTCCAAATCCCATGATTTGATTCTTACCAGCGGAGGTGTTTCTGTGGGTGAAGAAGACCATGTCAAGCCCGCGGTGAGCGCACTGGGGCAACTTCATTTATGGGCACTTGCGGTCAAACCAGGCAAGCCTTTTGCCTATGGTCATGTTCAAAATGCGCAAAACTCACCCACTTATTTCATCGGCTTGCCAGGAAATCCAGTGTCTAGTTTGGTGACCTTTTTGTTGCTGGTGCGTCCTTTTGTGCTGGCGTTGCAAGGCGCTCACCAGGTTGGCTTGAAATCGTATTCAGTCCGTGCAGACTTCGAATGGCTTAAGGCCGACAAGCGTCGTGAATTTTTACGCGTTCGTCGCAACCCGCAAGGAGGAATTGACCTTTTTCCAAATCAAAGCTCAGGCGTATTGACATCTGCTGTTTGGGGCGATGGCCTGATTGACAATCCACCCAACCAATCCATTCGCAAGGGTGATATGGTTGAGTTCATCCCCTTTAATGATTGGATGTCATGAGAGTCACCATCCGTTATTTTGCGGCCATACGCGAACAAATTGGCCTGAGCACTGAAGAAGTCGAGACCCAGGCGGTGGACTTGAATGCTTTGCGTTTTGAATTGATGGCCAGAGGGGAACCCTATTCTGTTGCTTTGGAAGAGGGCCAGGCCATACGCATGGCTTTGAATCAACAAGTCAGTGATGGACACAATGTTTTGGTGCCTAACGCAGAGGTGGCTTTTTTCCCTCCAGTCACAGGCGGTTGACAATGCAGTTTTCTGTGCAAATTCAGACTCAGGATTTCGATGTCAGCCATGAGTTAGGTCTACTGCGCAAGGACCAAGCTGGTGTGGGCGCAATTTGTAGCTTCGTTGGGACTGTGCGTGATCGAAATGAAGGAGATCATGTCGTCACCCTGGAATTGGAGCATTATCCCGGGATGACTGAAAAGTCCATTGAATTGATGATCGCTGAAGCGCGGTCTCGTTTTGATATTTTGGGCGCCCGAGTCATTCACCGGGTCGGACTGCTCAAGCCGTTAGATCAAATTGTTTTAGTTGCCGTGACTTCTCCTCATCGTGGGCAAAGCTTTCTGGCCTGTGAATTTTTGATGGATTACCTGAAGACCCAAGCGCCATTTTGGAAGAAGGAGGCTACGCCTCAGGGCCACCGCTGGGTAGATGCCAGGGTCTCAGACGACAAAGCCTTGGCTAGGTGGGGCATACACGCTACAAATGCGTCTGCCGAAGATTGAGTCTTCTTGTATTTGGGCCCCATGACCTCAAATAGATCTTCAATACGAAGGATGGAGGCGGCATATGCGTGTTGATAAATTGACTACCAAGTTTCAAGAAGCGCTTTCTGAGGCCCAAACACTGGCCTTGGGTGCAGACCATGCTTATATAGAAGTACCGCACCTGGTGGTTGCCATGCTCCGTCAAGATGATGGTCCACGCGCGCTGTTGATGCGTGCTGGGGTGAACATAGCTGCATTGCTCAAAGACGCGGAGGAAGCCGTGCAGCGGCTGCCTGAAGTTCAGGGTCAAGAGCAAGTCCAAGTCAGTCGTGATTTGATTTCACTGCTGCAAGCTGCTGAAAAGGAGGCCATCAAGCGCGGCGATAAGTATGTGGCAAGTGAACTGTTTTTATTGGTGTTTGCAGACAGCAAGTCTGAATTGGCGAAGCAAGCTAAACATCATGGATTGAGTCGACAAAATTTATCCACAGCCATCGAAGCCTTGCGCGGCGGCGAAAAAGTTCAATCTGCTGATGCCGAAGGTCAGCGTGAGTCTTTGCTGAAATATTGTGTTGATTTGACTGAGCGTGCTCGTTCAGGAAAATTGGACCCAGTGATAGGACGAGATGATGAGATTCGCCGTGCTATTCAGGTGTTGCAGCGTCGCACCAAAAATAACCCGGTGCTCATCGGAGAACCAGGTGTAGGTAAAACTGCCATAGTTGAAGGACTGTCGCAACGGATCATTTCAGGTGAAGTGCCGGATTCACTCAAAGGCAAGCGGGTGTTGTCTTTGGACATGGCCTCATTGCTGGCTGGTGCCAAGTTCAGAGGTGAGTTCGAGGAACGCCTCAAATCTGTATTGAATGAGCTGGCCAAAGACCATGGGCAAACCATCGTCTTTATTGATGAAATCCACACCATGGTTGGTGCTGGAAAAAGTGAAGGGTCCATGGATGCAGGCAATATGCTTAAGCCGGCGCTTGCGCGCGGTGAATTGCATTGCGTGGGCGCGACTACCCTGGATGAATACCGTAAGTACATCGAAAAAGACGCTGCTTTGGAGCGGCGATTTCAGAAAATTTTGGTGGGTGAACCCTCGGTTGAGGCCACGATTGCCATTTTGCGCGGTCTGCAAGAAAAGTACGAGGTGCACCATGGTGTTGAAATCACCGACCCTGCCATTGTGGCTGCTGCAGAGCTTTCGCACCGATACATCACCGACCGATTTTTGCCTGACAAAGCCATTGATTTGATAGATGAGGCTGCAGCAAAAATCAAAATTGAAATTGATTCAAAACCTGAGGTCATGGATAAGCTCGACAGGCGGTTGATTCAGTTGAAAATTGAGCGAGAAGCAGTTCGAAAAGAGCAAGACGATGCGTCTCAAAAACGCATGGGCTTGATTGAAGAAGAAATCGTCAAACTTCAAAAAGAATATGCTGACTTGGAAGATATTTGGAAGTCTGAAAAAGCACAGGCTCAAGGCGGTGCTTTGCTCAAGGAAGAAATTGAACGTTGTAAATTGCAAATAGAGGACCTGAAGCGGCGCGGCGACTTCAATAAAGTAGCTGAACTGCAATACGGGAAACTACCCGAGCTGGAAAAGCGACTCAAGGAAGCCAATGCCCGCGAAGAGAATTGGGATTGCGCCACACAAGGGACCCGGTTACTGCGCACGCACGTTGGTGCAGAAGAAATTGCTGAAGTTGTCGCGCGTGCAACGGGAATACCAGTGTCTAAGTTGATGCAGGGCGAGCGTGAAAAACTGTTAATCATGGAGTCGTATCTGCACGCCAGGGTGGTAGGACAAGACGAGGCGATCACAGCTGTTTCAAATGCCATCAGACGTTCCAGGGCGGGCTTGAGTGACCCCTCGAGACCCACTGGCTCTTTTCTTTTTCTGGGGCCAACAGGCGTCGGAAAGACGGAGTTGTGCAAAGCATTGGCTGGATTTTTATTTGATACTGAAGATCATTTGGTGCGAATTGACATGAGCGAGTTCATGGAGAAGCATTCCGTGAGCAAACTGATTGGCGCACCTCCAGGCTATGTTGGATACGACGAAGGCGGCTATTTGACTGAGTTGGTTCGGCGCAAACCTTATTGTGTGATTTTGCTCGACGAGATTGAAAAAGCGCATCCTGATGTTTTCAACATCTTGCTACAGGTTTTAGATGATGGCCGACTGACTGACGGACAAGGCAGAACCATCGACTTTAAAAACGCAGTCATTGCGATGACATCAAACATCGGATCAAAGATCATTCAGGCAATGGTTGGCCAAGACAGTGCTGACATCAAGGACGCAGTCTGGGAAGAGCTCAAAAGTCATTTCCGTCCTGAGTTTCTAAACCGAATTGATGAAACCGTGGTCTTCCATGCATTGGATGCTGCACACATAGAAAAAATTGCAGGAATTCAACTCAAAGTTCTGAGTGATCGGTTGGCGCGAATGGATCTGCAGTTGATCGTCCCACCAGCAGCCCTGCACGAGTTGGCAAAAGTAGGTTTTGATCCCGTTTTTGGGGCCCGACCGCTCAAGCGAGCTATTCAGCAACGGATTGAAAACCCGCTTTCTAAATTGTTGTTGGAGGGGCGGTTTTTGCCCAGGCACTCGATCTCTGTTTCAGTCGATCCTATTCAAGTACCCGGCCAATTCATGTTCAGTTCAGAGAATAATTCAACTTTGTAGTGAGAGGTATGAAAAAAGCACCTGCTTGCAGGTGCTTTTTCGTTTCACTAAGGTAAATCTCAGTGCAAGTGCTTGCCAATCAAACTGGCAAGTTCAAACATGGTGACTTGCGCTTTGCCAAAAACAGCTCTGAGTTTGTCATCTGCATTGATGTTGCGCTTGTTGGATTTATCTTGAAGATTGTGCTTCTTGATGTAGATCCACAGTTTGCTGACCACCGCTGTGCGTGGTAGGGGAGAGTTACCCACAACAGCAGCAAGCTCAGGGCTGGGTGTCAACGGCTTCATGAAAGCGGCATTGGGTGTGCGTTTCTTGGCGGGCGCCTTTTTAGCTACCGTTTTTTTGGCTGCTTTTTTAGGAGCAGCTTTTTTGGCTGTCACTTTCTTCGCAGGTGCTTTTTTAGCAACAGGCTTTTTAGCTACTACTTTTTTAGCGGTAGCTTTTTTTGCTACGGGTTTCTTGACTGCGGTTTTTTTAGCCGCTTTTTTTGCAGTTGCCATTTTCATTTTCCTTCGTAAAGTGATTGAAATGCCGCCAGTTTTTTGCTTTTGTCGGCAGACCATATCCTAAGGGACAACCGCTGTTTTTTTGTTGTTTTTTGCTTTCCTGTGCTTTTCATTAAAGGGTGTTTTCTTTCAATGTCTTTGTATGAATCCGCTAAGTCATTGATATCATGTGAATTTATTTATTCTTATATAAGATACAAGATCGGCAATTACTCTTATATAAGACATAGAATAGCCCATGCAGCCTTGACGGTTGTCCTACTTTCTTAACCTCCTGGAGTCATGACATGTCTACATCACCCAATAGCCGCGCTCAGCAAATTGCCAACCTTGAACATGACTGGGCAACCAACCCGCGCTGGAAGGGTGTGAAACGAGGTTATTCCGCAGCCGACGTGGTTCGTTTGCGGGGCAGCATGCCTATCGAGCACACCTTGGCCAAGCGTGGAGCCGAAAAATTATGGGAAAAGGTCAATGGCGGGGCTAAAAAAGGCTATGTCAATGCTTTTGGCGCGATCACTGCCGGTCAGGCCATGCAACAAGCCAAAGCCGGACTGGAGGCGGTCTACCTCTCGGGCTGGCAAGTTGCCGCTGACGGCAATACGTCTGAGACCATGTACCCAGATCAGTCTTTGTATGCTTACGACTCCGTGCCAACGATGGTGCGCCGAATCAACAATACCTTCAAGCGGGCAGATGAAATCCAGTGGGGCCGTGGTGTTGAGCCAGATCACAAAGAGTTCATTGACTACTTTCTGCCGATCGTTGCTGATGCTGAAGCTGGCTTTGGCGGTGTGCTCAATGCGTTTGAGTTGATGAAAAACATGATCACCGCAGGTGCTGCAGGCGTTCACTTTGAAGATCAACTCGCCGCAGTCAAAAAATGTGGACACATGGGCGGCAAGGTCTTGGTGCCCACACAAGAAGCATGCGAAAAACTGATTGCTGCTCGATTTGCTGCTGATGTCATGGGTGTTTCCACCATCGTTTTAGCACGCACAGATGCTGAGGCCGCCAACTTGATCACCTCTGATCACGACGCCAACGACAAACCATTTTTGACTGGTGAGCGGACGCAAGAAGGCTTCTTTCGAGTGAAAAATGGACTTGAACAGTCCATCAGCCGTGGCATTGCTTATGCCCCTTACGCTGACTTGGTGTGGTGTGAAACCGGGGTGCCTGACATTGGTTTTGCCCGTGAGTTTGCACAAGCCGTCCATGCGGCCTGCCCAGGCAAATTGTTGTCATACAACTGTTCTCCTTCATTCAACTGGAAAAAGAACCTCAATGACAAACAAATTGCATCTTTCCAGGAGGATTTGTCTGCTTTGGGGTACAAGTACCAGTTCATCACTTTGGCGGGCATTCACATCAACTGGTACAACACATTCCAGTTCGCCAATGCGTACGCCAACGGCGAAGGCATGAAGCATTATGTGAACATGGTGCAAGAGCCTGAGTTTGCTGCACGAGACAAAGGCTACACCTTCGTGTCACATCAGCAAGAGGTTGGCGCAGGCTATTTTGACGATGTCACCACGGTCATTCAAGGCGGTTCGTCTTCCGTCAAAGCGCTGACCGGTTCCACCGAAGAAGAGCAATTTCACTGAGAGGGCTGAAGTGACACCGGGAGCGTAAAATGCACTCTCGGCGTTTAACTCACTTACCTAAGCGCGGCCTTTGCCGCGCTTTTTTCATTTTTCATCATGGTTCAGATCACACTTCCAGACGGTTCATTGCGTGAATACCCCGGCCCAGTCACGGTGGCTGACGTGGCGCTGTCCATAGGGGCAGGACTGGCCAAGGCGGCCTTGGCTGGCAAGGTAGATGGGCAAGTGGTCGATACCAGTCACTCACTGACTCGCGATGTTTCACTGGCCATCGTGACTGCCAAAGATGCGGAAGGTCTTGAAGTCATCCGCCACTCCACTGCACACTTGCTTGCATACGCGGTCAAATCCTTGTTTCCCAAAGCGCAAGTGACGATTGGGCCAGTCATTGAAAACGGCTTTTATTACGACTTTTCTTTTGAGCGTCCATTCACCCCAGAGGACTTGTCGGCCATTGAAAAACGCATGGCTGAGTTGGCAAACAAGGATGAGCCAGTGTTGCGCAGGGTTTTGCCCCGTGATGAGGCTGTGCTTTATTTCAAATCTTTGGGTGAAAACTACAAAGCCGAGATCATCGCCAGCATCCCAAGCGGGGAAGATGTCAGTTTGTACCGCGAAGGCGAGTTTGAAGATTTGTGTCGCGGCCCTCATGTGCCGAGCACTGGTAAGCTCAAGCACTTCAAACTGATGAAGGTGGCGGGTGCCTATTGGCGAGGGGACAGCAAAAATGAAATGCTTCAGCGTATTTATGGCACTGCCTGGGCAACCAAAGAGGACTTACAGCAATACCTGACACAGCTGGAAGAAGCTGAAAAGCGCGACCACCGCAAGCTCGGTCGCGAACTCGATTTGTTTCACATCGATGAGCACTCGCCTGGCACGGTGTTTTGGCATCCCAAAGGTTGGACCTTGTGGCAAGAGGTCGAGCAATACATGCGGCAGGTCTACCGTCAAAACGGGTACCAAGAAGTCAAAGCGCCTCAAATTTTGGACCAAGGTTTGTGGGAAAAAACAGGCCATTGGGACAAGTACCGGGAAAACATGTTTGTCACCGAGTCTGAAAAGCGTGACTTTGCGCTCAAACCCATGAACTGCCCCGGTCACATCATCATTTACAACCAAGGCATCAAGAGTTACCGCGATTTGCCTTTGCGGTTTGGTGAGTTTGGCCAGTGCCACCGCAATGAACCTTCTGGCGGTCTGCACGGCATCATGCGTGTACGGGCCTTTACCCAAGATGATGGCCACATCTTTTGTACCGAAGAGCAAATCCAATCGGAGGTGATCGCTTTCACCACCTTGCTTCAAAAGGTTTATCAAGATTTTGGCTTTAACAAGATCATTTACAAGCTTTCAACCCGGCCTGAGAAGCGCATTGGTTCCGAAGAAAGCTGGGACAGTGCGGAGAACGCATTGGCCGAGGGTTTGAAAGCTTCAGGCTGTCAATTTGAATATTTACCGGGTGAAGGGGCTTTTTACGGCCCCAAAATTGAATACACACTCAAAGATGCGATTGGCCGCGAATGGCAATGCGGCACGATCCAAGTGGATCCGAACATGCCTGAGCGCCTGGATGCCGCGTATGTGGGTGAAGATGGCGCTCGCCATTGCCCCATCATGCTTCACCGCGCTATCGTCGGCAGTTTGGAGCGTTTCATAGGTATTTTGATTGAACAACACGCTGGTGCTTTGCCTGTTTGGTTGGCGCCTGTGCAGGTCGCAGTGCTCAATATCACCGATTCACAGTCTGATTACGTCGTGGATGTGGTCAAAAAGCTGAAAAATCAAGGGTTTAGGGTGAGCCAGGATCTCAGGAACGAAAAGATTACGTATAAAATACGCGAGCAGTCAATGCAAAAGTTGCCATATATCCTGGTCATGGGTGACAAGGAGAAGGCAACAGGTACCGTCGCAGTGCGCGCCCGAGGCAATCTTGATCTCGGGGTTATGCCACTCGAAGCTTTCTTCCAAAAGTTAGCCTCTGACATCGCTGCCAAGCAATGAATTTTCATGGTTTGGTAGCTAGACGGTGTTTCCTGTCTTTGATGACAGTTTTTTTTGAAGGATTGAACCATCGCTACTGAATTTCGCGATCGCCGACAACGCGAGGAACGCAAACACCGCCTGAACCGGGAAATCATGGCCCCCGAAGTCCGCGTCAGCGGCCCAAACAATGAAGCCATAGGCGTGCTCAGTCTTGCAGAAGCACTGCGGATGGCCGGTGAACTCGATGTCGATTTGGTTGAAATTTCGCCAACAGCTGTGCCCCCTGTGTGCCGACTGATGGACTACGGAAAGTTCAAATACCAAGAGCAAAAGAAAGCAGCGGAAGCCAAGTCCAAGCAAAAAGTCATTGAGGTCAAAGAAATCAAATTTCGTCCTGGGACGGATGACGGTGACTACAACATCAAATTGCGTAATATCAAGCGCTTTTTGGATGAGGGAGACAAATGCAAAATCACTTTGCGGTTTCGCGGTCGTGAAATCACCCACCAAGAAATTGGCATGGCGTTGTTGCAAAGAATTCGGGATGAACTGGCTGACCTGATTGTGGTCGAGCAGTTCCCAAAGTTGGAAGGCCGGCAGATGATCATGATGATCGCGCCAGGCAAGAAAAAACCGGGTAGCGTGGCCAAACCCGTTGCAGATGTTGCGCAAGCAACAGCTGCATAAAAGGCAACGCAAAAAGTGTCTCGGGGCTAACAAGTCTGCGTCAGGTTCGCAGCGCCTCACGAGCACAAAAAAAAAGGAGCATTCACATGCCCAAAATGAAGACCAAGAGCAGCGCCAAAAAGCGTTTTCGCGTTCGTCCAGGTGGTACCGTTAAACGCGGTCAAGCCTTCAAGCGCCACATCCTCACCAAAAAAACCACCAAGAACAAGCGTCACTTGCGTGGTCCAACAGGTGTGCATGAAACCAATATGGGTCACATGGCGCAAATGCTGCCTATGGCTGGCCTGTAATCAACGGACGAACAAGGAGAACTTCACATGCCTCGCGTAAAACGTGGTGTTACGGCTCGCGCCAGACACAAAAAAGTACTAGCCCTTGCCAAAGGTTTCCGCGGTCGCCGCGGCAATGTCTACCGGATTGCAAAACAAGCGGTGATGAAAGCGGGGCAATACGCCTACCGCGATCGCCGTGCGAAAAAACGCGTGTTCCGTCAGCTCTGGATTGCGCGTATCAACGCTGCTGCCCGTGAATTTGGTCTGACATACAGCCAATTTGCCAATGGATTGCGCAAAGCCGCGATCGAAATCGACCGCAAAATGCTGGCTGATTTGGCTGTGCACGACAAAGCAGCCTTTGGCCACATCGTCGACCAAGTCAAGGCGCGTTTAGCAGCTTGAGCAGGTCAATGGCCTGTGCCTTGAGGGTCCAGGCCAGCGAGTTGATCCCGAGGGATTGAGGCTGATTCAAGCTTCAATCCCTTCTTCATTTGTAACCACGAGACGACATGAACGAGCTTGATTCTTTGGTTCAACAAGCCCAAGATTTGTTTGCCAATTGCAATTCACCAGCCGAACTTGAAAACGCCAAGGCCGCATTTTTGGGTAAAGCTGGGCGTATCCCCGAACTGATGAAGGGCTTGGCAAAACTCGATATCGAAGCCAAAAAAAGCCAAGGCGCGGTGATCAATGCGGCCAAGCAAGCCATTGAAGCTGCGCTGACTGCCAGGAGAACGCAGCTGAGCGAAGCAGAGTTGGATATTCAGCTCAAAGCGGAGGCTTTGGATGTCTCCTTGCCCAGCATGAAGCGCATGCCTGGCGGTTTGCACCCCGTGAGTTTGAGTCTTGAGCGCATCGAGATGATTTTCACGTCACTGGGATTTGAAGTGGCACAAGGGCCTGAAATTGAGACCGATTGGTTCAATTTCACGGCATTGAACACGCCACACGACCATCCAGCCCGTTCCATGCATGACACCTTTTATGTGGAAGGCGGTCATTTGCTTCGCACGCATACCAGCCCGATGCAAATTCGATATGCCATGGCACATGTTCAGCACTACCAGCATCGCTTGGATGCCGGTCAGGACATGCCTGAGATACGTGTTATCGCGCCTGGGCGGACCTACCGTGTCGACAGCGATGCCACACACTCACCCATGTTCCACCAATGCGAAGGCCTGTGGATTGGTGAAAACATCAGCTTCAAAGACTTGAAAGTGGTGTTCACCGACTTTTGCAAAACATTTTTTGAAAACGATGATTTGGTTTTGCGCTTTAGGCCAAGTTTTTTTCCGTTCACTGAACCCAGCGCAGAAATTGACATTCAATTTCCCAGCGGGCCTCTGGCCGGTCGATGGTTGGAAGTCGCTGGTTCTGGTCAGGTTCACCCCAATGTGGTGAGAAACATGGGGCTTGACCCTGAGCGGTTCATTGGCTTTGCTTTTGGCATGGGGCCTGATCGGCTGACCATGTTGCGTTATGGCGTGAATGATTTGCGCCTGTTTTTCGATGGCGATATTCGCTTTCTCAGCCAATTTCAATGATTTTCGCAAGGCCTATTCATGCAGTTTCCTGAATCCTGGTTGCGCGAATTTTGCAACCCACCACTGACCACTGAGCAACTGGCTGACAAGTTGACGATGGCTGGTCTGGAAGTCGAAGACATGCGTCCTGTGGCGCCTCTTTTTACAAAAGTGGTGGTGGGAGAGATCGTATCTGCAGAGCAGCATCCTGATGCAGATCGTTTGAGGGTTTGCCAAGTCAATGTCGGCCAGGCCGCCTTGCTACAAATCGTTTGCGGCGCACCCAATGCCCGTGCCGGCATCAAAATTCCTTGTGCCATGGTCGGCGCCCAATTACCCCCTGCAGAAGACGGCAAAGCGTTTCACATCAAGCTGGGCAAGTTGCGCGGCGTGGAAAGCCATGGCATGTTGTGCTCTGCGCGGGAATTGAAGTTGTCTGATGACAGTGCTGGCTTGATGGAACTCTCCTCGGATGCCCCACTGGGTCAAGACTTTCGCCAGCACCTGAATCTGGATGACACGCTATTCACCCTGAAATTAACACCTAATTTGGCTCACTGCTTGAGCGTATATGGCATCGCTCGAGAGTTATCTGCGCTGACGGGTTCGCCTCTTCACACACCCGATTTCACGCCTTGTCTTGTGCATACGCAAGATGCCCTAGCGGTTGACATCCAGGCACCTGATTTATGTGGTCGCTTCAGCGGCAGGGTGGTCAGACATGTCAATCCCAAAGCCAAAACACCCACATGGATGGTCGACCGCTTGGCTCGTTGCGGTCAACGCAGTGTCAGCCCTTTGGTGGATATTTCCAACTATGTGATGTTTGAGTTTGGACAGCCGTCGCATATTTTTGACTTGGCCAAGATCCATGGCGGTTTACAAGTTCGCTGGGCTCAAGAAGGCGAGACTCTGCGTTTGCTCAACGGCAGCACAGTGACCTTGGATGCTCAGGTGGGTGTCATTTCAGATGCGCAACAAGTTGAGTCTCTGGCTGGCATCATGGGTGGGGAAGCCACGGCTGTTTCTGACCAAACGCAAGACATCTTCATTGAGGCTGCTTTCTGGTGGCCACAGGCCGTCGCGGGCAGGTCCAGGCGTTTTCATTTCTCTACAGATGCCGGGCATCGGTTCGAGCGCGGTGTTGACCCTGCATTAAGCGTTGCGCAACTAGAACGCATCACTGGTTTGGTTGTGTCGGTATGTGGCACATCTGAGACCCAGGTTGGCGTGGTGGTCGACCAGCAGATCAACATGCCCCAGGCGGCGCCAGTGACCCTTCGGGTTGAGCGTGTGTCCAAGGTTTTGGGTATGCCACTGGGTCAGCCAGTCATCGCAGACGCGCTCAGGTCTTTGGGTTTGACAGTCACCGAGTCTGCCGGATCGCTGAGTGTGCTTGCTCCTTCCTTTCGTTTTGACCTCAAGTTGGAGGAAGACCTGATTGAAGAAGTGGCGCGCATGGTGGGCTACGAGCATTTGCCCTCGACACCACCGAATGCACCCATGACCCTGCGATTGATGCCTGAAAGTCGCCGTCACCCGTTTGCGGTTCGCCGACAGTTGGCTGCATTGGGCTACCAAGAAACCATCAATTTCAGCTTTGTCGATGCCGCCTGGGAGCACACTTTGGCAGGCAATGCCAAACCGATCGAGTTGCTCAACCCTATCGCCAGTCAAATGAGCGTCATGCGTTCATCTTTGATGGGCTCATTGCTGCAAGTCGCCAAGTTCAATTCAGACCGCAAAGCCGCCAGGATTCGTTTGTTTGAAATAGGCCGGGTGTTCCTGCGTGATGACCGAATCAAAGATTCCCTTCAGTCCATCGCTGGCATCGATCAACCGATGCGCGTGGCTGGTTTGGCTTTGGGCCCGAAAGAAGCCATGGGCTGGAACACAGACAAGACCCAGATTGATTTCTTTGATGTCAAAGCAGATGTCAGTGCCTTGATGGCAGGTCATTCGCTGACTTTCGTGGCCGGGGAGCATCCTGCATTGCACCCCGGTCGCAGTGCTCGTATCGAAACAAAAGGTCAAACCATCGGATGGATCGGCGAACTCCATCCCAGGTGGCGTCAACAGTGGGATTTGACACATGCGCCGGTTTTCTTTGAACTTCACTTGGACGCCGTGCTTTCGAAGCCTGTGGTTCAGACCAAGCCCGTCGCCAAGCTTCAGTCAGTCGAGCGTGATATTGCGGTGGTTGTCTCAGAGGCTGTCACGCATCAGGAACTGATCGATGCGATTTGGGGTGCGCCTGTGGAAGGCTTGCTGGAAGAAGCTGTGTTGTTTGATGTTTATCGGCCGCAAAACCCAGGGGGATCTGTCGCCATGGGCGAGAAAAGTTTAGCGGTTCGTCTGTTTTTGCAGAGTCAAAATGACATGACTTTGACAGATGCGCAAATTGAATCTGCGGTGCAAGCGGTTGTTTCGCAGTTGTCCGTGCTTTTGCACGCCAAACTAAGAGCCTGAGGGAGATTGAGCATGGATTTGTCTTTTGAGAGCATTGAAACACCCGCCTTGACCAAGGCGCAACTGGCTGAATTGTTGTTTGACCAAATTGGCTTGAACAAGCGCGAGTCCAAGGACATGATTGATGCTTTTTTTGACCTGATCTCTCAACGCTTGGTTACCGGCGAGGATGTCAAGATTTCTGGCTTTGGCAATTTTCAAATCCGCACCAAGGCGCCGCGACCCGGCCGCAACCCTCGCACCGGTGAAGCCATTCCAATCCAAGCCAGGCGTGTGGTCACCTTCCATGCCAGTCACAAGCTCAAAGAGCATATTCAAGGTGTCCTGAGCTCTGCTCTCGAAACGAAAACTTAGCAATTCATTTTGGAGGAACGGCTTCATATGTCCGTTAGCAACTTGCGGCAAATGTGATTCCTTTTTCAGACTGACAGACTTTATTTTCATGATTTGCGGTCGATTCGCTTAACTTAGGTATCGACTTCGTGTAACCTCAAACACCCTTTTGACGACTGACTGTGTTCATGGAGACATCTCTCCCTTCTATCCCTGCCAAGCGCTACTTCACCATCGGTGAGGTCAGTGAGCTGTGTGGTGTCAAGCCACACGTGCTTCGCTATTGGGAACAAGAATTCACACAGTTGCGTCCCATGAAGCGCAGGGGTAACCGTCGCTACTACCAGCACCACGAAGTGTTGATGATTCGCCGTATCCGAGACCTGTTGTATGAGCAAGGATTCACGATCAGCGGCGCGAGAAACAAGCTGCAAGAGTTGGTTCAAGCGGAGAGAGACAAAAAGCGTGCGGGTGAGGTCATGCTGGTTGGGTTGGATGAACTGGAAGACAACCTGTCTCTGGCAGAAAGCAAATTAGAAGAAGCCTGGCCCCTTCATTTGACTGATGCTGACGCGAGTAAGTTGCAGTTGCTCAGGCAAGAATTGTTTGAAATACGCGGTTTGCTCGACTGAGCATAAAGCCAGTTGGCTATAATCAACACTTCGGCGTGTAGCGCAGCCTGGTAGCGCACTTGCATGGGGTGCAAGGGGTCGCGAGTTCGAATCCCGCCACGCCGACCAACATCAACCAAAAGGGTTGGTTCTCACCAAGAACCAACTTTTTTTTCGTCTCTTTCACATGCTTTGGGGCTGTCATGAAAAAAACCTTGTTGATGCTGTGCTTGCTCAGTTTGAATGCCCAAGCGGATTGGCGTTTGCTGCACACTGAGTCAGATAAATCGCAATATTTCATCGAGCCGACCAATACCGCATTGGTGGATGGATTTCACCGCGTTTGGGTTCTCCACAATTTGCCTCAAGCCAATCCACACGGAACGCGGTCATTTCGTTCCATCGAAGAATATGACTGCAACCTCGGGCAAGCCCGTTTGATGCACATCACTGCCTATGCAAGCGAAATGGGACTGGGCGAGCCGTTGGGCAGGCGTTCGGGCACGGGTGCATGGGCCAAACCAGAGGCCGGATCGGTAGATCAATTGATCATGTCGAGTGTTTGCAAAACCCCTTGATTTCTATCTGGCGAGCATGACAGCCGTTTGCAATGCAAATGGCCTGAGGGCACTTTCTGGGGCTTGGCCATAACGGGGTACTTCTGTGTGGGGTCGAGGTTTCACACCATGCGAGAGCATCCAGGCATGGTTGTAGGCCGGGATGTCACTCGACTGTTCGGGTTTTCCGCCCAAGCCTGGGCCCACCAGCCATTGCTTGCAAGGGTTGGTCAATGGGGCGTCAGGTGCGCAGTATCGCCAGTGCTCTGCCAATGCCATGGCCGGGAAAAGAAAGCTGGCCATGACTGCTAGAGTTTTCAGTGCGCTCATGATTTGAATCCTTAAAGATGAATGGGCCAAGCCCCTGTCAGTTATCCCTGCGTGTCTGCATTAAAGATGCAATTTCAATGCCCGGGCTTGTCGACAGTCCATCTCAGCGACTTTGGGCAGCTATGACGAGATTGCCATAACATGAGTGATAATTTTTTCTGCTCTCGGTGATTGGAGATATATCAATGACTTCCATGGTTTGCCTGAAATGCGGCGTGGCTTCTGATGAAGTCAAACCGATGCGTTGTGCCAAATGTGGAGGCAAGGCGTTTTATGAGTCCAAAGGTTCGGTATTTGCGAGCAAGCCCAACCCCTACACGCAAGCGGTCGTGACGGGTCAGCAAGCACCTGTGGATGCTGAATCGTCTGCCGACACCGTCACTTTGTTTGAAAAATACGGCGGGGTTCCCACCATCGCCAAACTGGTCCGTGCGTTTCACAAGGAGATCATGGGTCGCCGGCATTTGGCAGCCTATTTCGACGGCATTGACATGGCGCATTTGGCGGATCACACCGTGAAATACATGGCCTATGTCATGGGTAAGCCCGCAGAGATTTACACCGGGCGCGACATGTACTCAGCCCACGCCAAATTCCATATCCATGGCATGCATTTCGATGAAGTGGCCGACGTGCTGAAAGACATTTTGATTGCCGGTGGCGTTGCCAAACCCGATGTGGCTTTGATCATGCGCCGGGTCGAAAGTTTGCGTGAAATGATCGCTGTTTGAGGCTTGTGCCTTGTGGTCCGCGGCCAGTCTGGCTTGTGTTTTAGCATCACCCGGCTGAGCCATGTCTGGCGTAAGATAGTTGCCCCAGAAGCTATCAGGTAGGAACACTATGCGCAGTGACATCGACATCGCCCAAGCGGCAAGCCTTGAACGTATTCCACAGCTGGTCCAAAGCCACTTGAATATTTCCGATGAGCATTTGTATGCTTACGGGCACCACAAAGCCAAGTTGTCGCTCAAGCACATTGCCGGCATGCCCGCTAAGCATGACAGCAAGTTGATTTTGGTCACCGCGATTTCCCCCACGCCCGCTGGTGAGGGCAAAACCACTACCACCGTCGGTCTGGGTGACGCGTTGCGAAAGATCGGTAAAAACAGCCTGATTTGTCTGCGCGAGCCTTCACTTGGCCCGGTTTTTGGCATGAAGGGTGGTGCCACTGGAGGAGGCATGGCACAGGTGGTGCCGATGGAGGACATCAACCTGCATTTCACCGGCGACTTTGGCGCCATTGCCCTGGCACACAATCTTTTGTCTGCCATGCTGGACAACCATATTCACCATGGCAATGCCTTGAAAATTGACACCCGCCGTATTGCTTGGAAGCGGGTCATGGACATGAACGACCGCGCACTGCGTCAGATGGTGGTTGGACTGGGCGGGACGGCCAACAGCGTTCCCCGTGAAGATGGTTTTGATATCGTGGTGGCCTCCGAGGTGATGGCTATTTTCTGTTTGGCCACGAGCTTGTCAGATCTCAAGCAGCGGTTGGGTCGTATTGTCGTGGCTTACAACACCGAAGGCGCGCCGGTGCTGGCCAGTGATTTGCAAGCCCATGGTGCGATGACCGCTTTGCTCAAGGATGCTTTGGCACCCAACATCGCGCAGACCCTGGAGAACAACCTGGCGTTCATCCATGGCGGCCCGTTTGCCAATATTGCACACGGTTGCAATTCGGTGATCGCCACCACCACCGCCATGAAACTCGCCGACTATGTTGTCACAGAGGCCGGTTTCGGCGCAGATTTGGGCGCTGAAAAATTCATTGACATCAAATGCCGCAAAGCAGGGCTCAAGCCTTCGGCTGTGGTGCTGGTGGCGACGGTTCGCGCCCTCAAATACCACGGCGGCGTTGCAGTCAAAGAACTGGGTTCTGAAAACCTGCAAGCTTTGCAACAAGGCATGGTCAATTTAGAGCGACATCTGAAAAACATCCGCACCCACTATGGCTTGCCTTGTGTGGTTGCGATCAACCACCGTACCGAAGACACGGCTGCAGAGATCGCATTGCTGGAGAAAACCTGCGCGCAGTATGGTGCGCAGGTGGTGGTTGCAAAGCACTGGGCCCAAGGAGGTGCGGGCGCGGTCGAATTGGCAAATGCCGTGGTGGCTTTGTGTGATAGCCCCAACCAGTTTCAGTTTGTCTACAGCGAACAAGCCACTTTGTGGGAGAAAGCCCAAACCATTGCGCACAAAATTTATGGCGCCGAGGGCATCTCGGCTGATGCCAAAATCCGCACCCAAATTGAACAACTGCAATCCCAGGGTTACGGGCATTTTCCGGTGTGCATTGCGAAAACCCAATACTCCTTTTCAACCGACCCCAAGCAACTCGGTGCGCCAGAGGGGCACACCATGAACATCCGTGAAGTTCGCTTGGCTGCAGGTGCCGAGTTCATCGTGATGGTTTGCGGCGACGTCATGACCATGCCTGGCTTACCCAAGATACCGTCTGCGCATGCGATTGATGTCGATGACCAAGGCAACATCGTTGGCTTGTTTTAAGACAACCTCATTGATGCGTGTAGGGCTTTGTTGCTTGCTCATAGGCATGGCGTCTCAGGCCCAAGCAGCCTGGACCTATCTGGGCAGCTTGGACGGCGATACGGTGCTGATCGACAAATCCACCTTGGTTCAAAAAAAACGAAACGCCACCATCTGGATGCTGACCAACTACGGCAGCCCTACAGTGCAAGAGGTGTTGTCGGTCTCCAAATGGGTTGAGTTTGATTGCGATAAAAACAAATACCGTTTTTTAGCTGTTTACGGCTATGAAGGCCAAATGCAAACCGGCGCGCGGTTGTTTGCCAACCCCAATACAGGCAATAACTGGGGCAATGTTGAGTACGGCAGTATTTTCAAAAGCATCCAAAACATAGCCTGTTTGCGTTACCCCTTGCTGCCCAAGCGATGAAAGGGGTGGCAAATTGATCGGCTGATCAGTTCTCGAGCCAATGGCAAATGGCTTGCCACTGTTGCAGATCTTTCTCGACCTTGCTGGGCGTGATGTCAAACAAACTCAGCCCGTGTGCCGCCAAGTGCAGGTAGTACTGGGTGTCGCGCAGAAAGCTGATGATCGGGACATCCAAGGTGTCCATGAATTCCCGCAGCTTGCTGGCAGCGATGGTGCGCTCATCGACCCGCATGCCAATGATGCCCAATTTGGTTTTACTGCCCTTGATGACATCGCGCAGTTGAGTGATGAAGGCTTGCGCGGCATACATGTCAAAGATGCTGGGCATGATCGGGACCATGACTTTGTCAGCACGAGCAACCACCTCTTTGAATCGCCAGCCACCCAGACCACCGGGCGTATCAATCACCACATGGGTCGTCCCGCGAGGGGGCTTGGCTGTCAAGACCAAATCGGCTTGCAACTCCCAGGTAGAGATCGCGGCCACTTCGGGGGGTCGCAAATCCAGCCACAATTTCGAAGATTGCTGCACATCCGCATCCCCGAGCATGACCGCATGACCTCTCGTGGCGAAATAACCAGCCACATTGGTTGACAAAGTTGACTTACCTGACCCCCCCTTGGGGTTAGCGATCACGATGATTGGCATATCAGTACAAATCCCAGCCTTGACCGTTTCGGCAATGGGTCAAGGCTTGGTTGAACAAGGCCTGACCCTGTTGAATACCCGCGGTGGACAACAGGTACTGGCGTAGCGGCATCATGTCTACAGACCGGGCGCAATCGAAACCTTTGCCTCGTTCACCACTGAGGTGGATAACGACCCGGCCATTGGCTTGAATTTGCTTTCGCTGAGCGCCCAAATAAGCCACGGCGCAGGCTGATTCACAAACTTGTCCCTCGGTCACGATCGCCTCGATACCCTTGGTTTGAAACCATTGACCCAACTGGGTGCCCAGCATCAACTCACCATGGGCTGAATTGAGGTAGACCGGGTTCACAACCCGTCTGCCATCTTTGCGTATGCATGGACTGAGGCTGTTGATCAAGCTGTTGAGTATGCGCAAGCTGGTTTGGTTGATGGCCCCAGAAAACTCAACCATGTCGAGCGATCCCGATAAGCAATCTGGAAAACGAAATTGGGAATGACGCGCTTCAAAATCCGCACCTTGAACCGCGCTCAGTACCCGTATATTGGCGCTGGGGTAGCCGTAGCTGTTAGAGCCCAAAACCACGTGGTGAGCTTCCGGGGTGGGTGTGGAACAGCCCAGCAACGCCAGCAGACCGAGCAAAAGCAGACGAGGAGTGAGTGACTTCATGGGAAACCTTTAGCCAGAGCAAATCAAATCGATCATCAGATTGTCGACCCGGCTGACCCAAACTTGAGCCGCGTCCATGAAAAAGCCGCCCCGAAGGGCGGCGCAGGTTTTGCCTTGAGGTCAGTGGACAACCATCAGGGTGAAGGGGAACACATAGGCTTGCAAGGTCACCAAGATGCCCACCAAACAGGCTAGGGCGATCGAATGGAAGAACACATAGCGCAGGATGTCGCCTTCATGGTTGAACCAACGCGTGGCCGTGGAAGCCACAACGATGGACTGGGCGTCAATCATTTTGCCCATCACACCACCCGAGCTGTTGGCCGCACCCATCAGGTTGGGCGACAGGCCCAATTGTTCGGCAGCCACTTTTTGCATGCCACCAAACAACACGTTGGATGCCGTGTCAGAGCCGGTGAGGGCCACGCCCAGCCAACCCATCAAGGTGCCAAAGAAGGGATAGAACACACCGGTGTTGGCGAAGGCCAGGCCCAAGGTGGTGTCGGTGCCCGAGTAACGTGTCAGGTAACCCAAACCCAACATCAACACGATGGTGAGCAAGGAATAGCGAACCAACCACAGCGTCGAGAAGAAAATACGGATCATGTTGATCGGGTTGTATTTCATCACCAAGCCACCCACGATGGCAGACAACAAAATGCCGGTGCCGGTGGAAGACAACAGGTTCAAGGTGTAGATGGCGCTTTCTGTTTTGGGCGTAGGCACCACAGGCGGCATTTTCTCAATCAGGTTGTGCAAACCTTCCATGGGGAATTGCGGCGCAAAAATAGTGTTCAGATAGGCCTTCACGGACGGCAGGCCCCAAATGAAGATGAACACCGTGAGGATGGCCCATGGGGTCCAAGCACGGATGACGGCTTCGCGTGAATGGACGGTGAGAGCACGCGGCGCTTGCGCCTCTCCACCTGAGGTTTCATGGCCTTTCAAAGACACCGAGGTCCAAATGGTTTTGGGCTGCCAGTAGCGCAAGAAGGTGACCAAGCTGGCCATGCTGACAACAGACGCGATGATGTCGACCAACTCGGGGCCAATGTAGTTGGAGACCAAGAATTGCATGATGGCAAAGCTCAAACCCGTGACCAAGATGGCAGGCCAAATCTCCCACATGGCGCGGCGTCCGGCAAAAGCCCAGATCAACCAAAAAGGCACCAACAAGGAGAAGAAGGGCAACTGGCGACCAACCATCATGGAGACTTCCATGGCGTCATAGCCATGCACTTTGGCCAAGGTGATGATGGGGGTGCCCAAGGCACCGAAAGCCACTGGCGCGGTATTGGCAATCAGTGACAAGCCCGAAGCGGCCAAAGGTGAAAAGCCCAGGCCAATCAGAATGGCGGCGGTCACGGCCACAGGGGTGCCGAAACCCGCTGCGCCTTCAAAGAAGGCACCGAACGCAAAGGCGATCAAGAGCAACTGAAGACGACGGTCTTCCGTGATGCCGGCGATGGAGTCTTGCAGCACTTTGAACGTGCCGTTTTGCTCGGTGAGTTGATGCAAGAAGATGATGTTGAGCACGATCCAGCCGATGGGCAACAGGCCCGTTAGGCCGCCATACAAGGCAGCATTGGCCGCCATTTCGGTGGGCATGCCATAGACCACGATGGCAATCACCAAGGCGGCTAGCAAACCTGCACCCGCGGCGATATGGGCTTTCAAATGGAAAAACCCCAAACCCGCCAACATGACCACCACAGGCACCGAGGCCAACAGGGTGGATAAAAACATATTGCCCAAGGGGTCGTATATTTGTTGCCATACCATGCGAATATCTCCGAGACGAAAAATAGAAAATTATAGAAACACCTCTTAAAGGGTAAACCCGAGCATTCACTTTCACCTAGCAAGGTTTTTTTTCATGATTCAACGCACGCTCTTTTCAGCCGACCACGATGCCTTTCGCGACAGTTTCAAGCGCTTCATGCAAGCCGAGATCGCGCCCTACCATGCCCAGTGGGAAGAACAAGGGTATGTAGACAAAAGTGTTTGGAACAAAGCGGGCGCTTTGGGCTTCTTGTGCATGAGCCTGCCTGAAGCCTATGGCGGCGCGGATGCCGACAAATTGTTTTCCATCATTCAAATGGAAGAACTGAGTGCCGCCGGTTTTTCAGGCATTGGCTACGGCTTGCATTCTGAAATCGTGGCGCCTTATTTGATGCATTACGGCACTGATGCGCAAAAAACCAAGTACTTGCCCAAGCTGGCCACGGGTGAGATGGTGGGTGCGATCGCCATGACCGAACCGGCTGCGGGGAGTGATTTGCAAGGCATCAAAAGCACGGCGATGCAACAAGCCGATGGCAGCTTTGTGCTGAATGGCAGCAAAACCTACATCACCAACGGCTGGCATTCCGACGTGGTGATCGTGGTGGCCAAAACCAACCCCAGCGCGGGGGCCAAGGGCACCAGCTTGTTGTTGGTCGAGCAAGGCATGGCCGGTTTCACCAAGGGCAAGCCCTTGAACAAACTAGGGCTTCGTGCCCAAGACACCTGCGAATTGTTTTTCGACAATGTGAAAGTGCCCGCCGACAACCTGCTGGGCGGCTCCGACTTTTTGAACAAGGGCTTCATCGGTTTGATGGAGCAACTGCCTTGGGAGCGATTGCAAATTGCCATTGGTGCCGTGGCGGCTTCGCAAGCGGCCATTGGCTGGACCATGGACTTTGTGAAGCAACGCCAAGTGTTTGGCCAAGCGGTGGCGGCCTATCAAAACACCCGCTTCAAATTGGCAGAGATGCAAACCGAGGTGCAAATCGCCCAAGTGTTTGTTGACAAATGCACCGAGTTGCTGCTCAAAGACGAACTTGATACGGCGACCGCCAGCATGGCGAAATACTGGTGCTCCGATTTGCAATGCAAGGTGATGGACGAATGCGTGCAGTTGCACGGCGGCAGCGGCTACATGTGGGAATACCCGATCACCCGCGCCTATGCGGATGCCCGGGTGCAGCGCATCTATGGCGGCACCAACGAGATCATGAAAGAGGTCATCACCCGCGGCATGGGCCTGGGCAAGTAAGGCTCAGCTGATAACCAGGGTGTGAAAGCCAAAAGTTTGTTTGGCTTGGTCGGCGAAATACAGACGCAGGGTTTCTTTGACAGTGCGAAAAGCCAAGTCGTCCCAAGGTACCTCATCTTGGGAAAACAGACGCGCTTCCATGGTTTCATGGCCAGGGTTCAAGGCCTCGCTTTGCATGGCGGCGCGAAAGAAAAAGTGCACCTGCCCGACCCGTGGCACGTCAATCACAGAAAACAGCTCGTGCATGTCAATCTGAGCGCCAGCCTCTTCGTCGGTTTCACGGGCCGCACCTTCGGCCAAGGTTTCGTGCAATTCCATGAAGCCTGCGGGCAAGGTCCAAAAGCCTTTGCGCGGCTCGATGTTGCGCTTGCACAGCAACACCTTGTCGCCCCACACAGGAATGGTGCCCACCACGTTCAAGGGATTTTCATAGTGCACCGTATGGCAAGCTGGACAGATGGCACGCAAGCGGGTGTCACCGTCGTCAGGTAACCGGGGTACCACGGCAGTGCCGCAGTTTTTACAGTGTTTGATGGCACTGGACCAAGCGTTGTCCATGAAGTGACTTTCAGGCAAGCGGGCAAAACGCCCTTGGTAAGCAGTTTAGGCCAAGGCACCCCTAAAGCATCCGACATGACTTGTTATCCTTACGCGCATGAAATTGCACAACTATTTCCGTTCTTCTGCGTCCTTTCGGGTGCGCATTGCCCTGGCCCTCAAAGGCTTGTCTTACGAGTACCACGCGGTGCATTTGGCCAAAGGCGAGCAATTACAAGACTTCTTCACCCAACTCAACAGCGATGCCTTGGTGCCTTTGTTGGAAATCGATGGTCTGCGCCTCACCCAATCCATGGCCATCATGGAGTATTTGGATGAAACCCATCCCACGCCAGCGCTGCTGCCCAAAGACCCCGCTGGCCGGGCCCGTGTGCGGGCCTTGTCCCAAGCGATTGCCTGTGAGATTCACCCGATCAACAACTTGCGCATCTTGAAGTACCTGAGCGGCACCCTGAAGCTGGACGAGGACACGAAAAACACCTGGTACCGCCATTGGGTTGATTTGGGCTTGCAAGCCTTTGAAAAGCAGTTGGCGCATTCACCGGCCGGTGCGTTTTGCCATGGTGACACCCCCGGCATGGCCGACTGCGTGTTGGTGCCGCAAATTTTCAACGCCACACGTTTCAATGTGGAACTCGGTGGCTTCAAGCGCACCATGGCGGTGTTCGAGGCCTGCATGGCCTTGCCCGCATTTCAACAAGCCCAGCCCAGTGCCTGCCCCGACTTTGAACCCTGAAAGCCTGCCACGTTTGCCCGACTGGCCGGGCGTCCGTGCGTTTTGCAGCACCCGCGCGGGCGGCGTGTCCAAGCCACCGTTTGACAGCCTGAACCTGGGGCTGCATGTGGGTGACGCCGCCGAGGATGTGGCCGAGAACCGCCAACGCATGGCGCAAGCCTGGGGCGCCAAGCCGGTGTTTTTGAACCAGGTCCACGGCACCGATGTGATTCAGTTGGACAACCACAGCCCAGACATGCAAGAGGCCGATGCCTGTTGGACCCAGCAGCCCGGTGTCGCCTGCACCATCATGGTGGCCGATTGTTTGCCCGTGTTGTTCTACCAAGCACAAGCGCGGGTGGTGGCCGCCGCCCACGCAGGTTGGCGTGGACTGGCAGCCGGTGTGTTGGAACACACCTTGCATGCTTTGTCAGACTTCGGCGCGCCTGGCTCTTGGCGGGTGTGGCTGGGCCCGTGCATTGGTCCTCAGGTCTTCGAGGTGGGTGAGGATGTGCGTGCCGCGTTCGTGCGACAAGCCCTAGCGGACGGGGCTTTCAAGGCCTTGGCGCAGCCGGGCAAGTACCTGGCGGATTTGCCAGCCCTGGCACGGCAGCGCTTGCACCAAACAGGCGTGGTGCATCTCGAAGGCAATGACAGTTCACCAGATTGGTGCAGCTTCAGCCAAGCGCAGCTGTATTTTTCGCACAGACGCGATGGCCGCAGTGGTCGATTTGCAGCGGGTATCGCGCTGGCTTGAGCCCTGTCAGGGGTTTGTAGGGGTGGCGCAATCTAAAACGGCGCATAAGATGAGCTCACAGCCCCCTAACAAGCCCATGACGTCAATTCCCGCCATTCAAATACCGCCCGAGACATTGACCGAATTGCAGGCGCAATACGCGCAAGAACTGCAAGCGCTTTGGCTGCAAGGTTTGAACGCCAGCACCCCCTTGAGAGACCGACGTTTTGCGGCTCCTGCTTGGCAAGAAAACCCCTTGGCCGGGTTCAACGCCGCGCTGTATTTGCTGAATGCCCGCACTCTGATGTCCTTGGCAGAAAAGGTCGATACCGACGAAAAAACCCGGGCTCGCATTCAATTTGCCGTCGAGCAATGGGTGGCCGCCACATCTCCCAGCAACTTCATGGCGCTGAACGCTGAAGCGCAAAAGAAGGCTTTGGACACCCAAGGCGAGAGCATCAAGCAAGGCATTCAAAACATGTTGCACGACATGCGACAAGGCCATGTGTCAATGACCGATGAAAGCCTGTTTGAGGTGGGCAAAAACGTGGCCACCACCGAGGGGGCGGTGGTGTTTGAAAACACGTTGTTCCAACTCATCGAGTACAAACCGCTCACGGCCAAGGTGTATCAGCGCCCATTTTTGTTGGTGCCGCCATGCATCAACAAGTTTTACATCCTCGATTTGCAGCCCACCAATTCTTTGGTGCGCTACGCCGTGTCGCAAGGCCACCGCACGTTTGTGGTGAGTTGGCGCAACCCGGACGAGTCCATGTCCCAGACCACCTGGGATGACTATGTCGAGCGCGGTGTGATGCAAGCCATTGAGGTGGCGCGACAAATTGGCAATATGCCGCAAATCAACGCCCTGGGTTTTTGCGTTGGGGGCACCTTGCTCACCTCCGCCTTGGCCGTGTTGGCGGCGCGTGGGCAAGACCCAGTGGCCAGTGCCACCTTGCTCACCACCTTTGTCGATTTCTCTGAGGCTGGGGTTTTGGATGTGTTCATCGATGAAGCCTTTGTGAAGTTCCGTGAAGCCCAGTTTTCCGAGGGTGGCTTGATGGCCGGTCGGGACATGGCCTCCACCTTCAGTTTCTTGCGCCCTAACGACTTGGTCTGGAACTACGTGGTGGGCAACTACTTGAGGGGTGAAACACCACCACCTTTCGATTTGCTTTTCTGGAACAGCGACGCCACCAACTTGCCCGGCCCCATGTACGCCTGGTATTTGCGCAACACCTATTTGGAAAACAACTTCATCAAGCCGGGCAAGGCCAAGGTGTGCGGTGAACAGATTGATTTGCGCAAAGTCGATTTGCCGGTCTACATCTATGGTTCGCGCGAAGACCACATCGTGCCCATTGGCGGCGCTTATGCATCCACCCAAGTGCTGCCGGGCCCCAAGCGTTTTGTCATGGGTGCGTCGGGGCACATCGCTGGAGTCATCAACCCGCCCACAGCCAACAAACGCTGCCATTGGATGCGCTCGGACAGCAGCTTTCCCAAGACCATCGATGGCTGGTTGTCCAAAGCCAAAGAGCACCCCGGCAGCTGGTGGACCGATTGGTCGTCTTGGCTGAAAAAACACGCAGGGCAGCAAGTGGCTGCGCCGAAAACCTATGGGCGCGGTAAATTCAAAGCCATTGAGCCTGCCCCAGGCCGCTACGTGAAACAGCGCGCCTGAATCATTTTTTTCAAATAACCACAGGGGAATACCAAATGAGTCAAAAAATCGCCTATGTCACCGGCGGTATGGGCGGCATCGGGACCGCCATCTGCCAACGCCTGCACAAGATGGGCTACAAAGTGATTGCTGGATGCGGCCCCAGCCGCGACTTTGTCAAATGGCTGGGCGAGCAAAAAGCCGCTGGCTACACTTTCTACGCATCGGTGGGCAATGTGGCCGACTGGACGTCCACCACCGAAGCCTTCAGCAAAGCCGTGGCTGAGCATGGCCCGATCGATGTGTTGGTGAACAACGCGGGCATCACCCGTGACCGCATGTTCTTGAAGATGACCGTGGACGACTGGAAAGCCGTGATTGACACCAACTTGAACGCCATGTTCAACGTCACCAAACAAGTGGTGCCTGGCATGGTTGAAAAAGGCTGGGGCCGGATCATCCAAATTTCATCGGTCAATGGTGAAAAAGGCCAATCAGGGCAAACCAATTACTCGGCCGCCAAAGCCGGCATGCACGGCTTCACTATGGCTTTGGCCCAAGAAATGGCCAACAAGGGCGTGACCGTCAACACCGTGAGCCCGGGCTACATCGGCACCGACATGGTCAAAGCGATCAAACCAGAGGTGCTGGAAAAGATCGTTGCCACTATTCCCGTCAAACGCCTGGGCACGCCTGATGAAATTGGCTCGATCGTGGGTTGGTTGGCCGGTGACGAGTCAGGCTTCACCACCGGTGCAGACTTCTCCTGCAACGGTGGGTTGCACATGGGCTGATAAAAGCCGCTTGGCCTGTCGTTCGTTGTTGATCTAGACAGCATGAAGAAAAGAATCGCGATTTTCTTGCAGCATCCCACCTGTTCGATCGATTCGGTCAATGGCGTCATCGCCGCCTTGGCTGGCACAGCCCAGCTGAAATTGTTCGGCAAACAGAAAGTGAGCGGTGGGTTTTTTGACGATGTGGATTTGGTGGTGTTTCCGGGCGGCGATGGTGAAGCCACGGCGTTTCGCAGGGTGATCCAACCCAATTTGGCCGAGGTACGCGAGTTCATGCTGCGCGGGGGCAAGTATTTGGGTATTTGCATGGGTGCGTATTGGGCCGATGCCTACTATTTCAATTTGCTGCAAAAAACCCGTTGCGTTCAATACATCAAACGACCGCGAGCTGAAATACGTTCTTCCTACGGCACGGTGGCGCAGGTGAATTGGTGGGGGCGCGTAGAAAGAATGTATTTCTACGATGGACCGACTTTCACGGGCGGTAGCTTTCAAACCGTGGCCAGCTATGCCAACGGCGACCCGATGGCGATCGTGCAAGGCAACGTGGGCTTGATTGGTTGCCACTTGGAAAGCCAGCAACATTGGTACACCAAAAAATACATGCAGCCGATGTGGCATGAAAACAAACACCACACGGTGTTGTGGCAGTTTGTCGTCAATCACCTGCTGAATTCAAGCCAAATACAGCTGTTTTAAATCTGCTGTTTGAGCTGGTGGCTGTTTGAGCTGGTGGCTGTTTGAGCCAGACGGATTATTTCGCGAAAGACATTGGGGTGGATGGGTTACGCAAGGCATTGATTTGCGACGGCGATAACACCGGCAACAAGAAGTTGATTTGTGCCTTGGTCATGTTGATCAATTGCTCGGGTGTGAGCGCATTGATTTGCTTATTGCTCAAGCCAGCCAGGGTTTGCAAGTCCATTTTAGGTAACACCAGTGGATTGATGGCGCGGATTTGCGAATCAGCGTCCAGCAAACGCATCACTTGTTTCAATTGCAGCGCCTCTAATGCAGCCACTTGGGTGGCGGGCAGGGATTGCACTTGCGCATCACTCCATTGGCTCATTGTTCTTGGCGTGACACCTTGCATGGCTTGCTGCGCCAAGCTGGGCTTGTTGCCAGGCATTACCGGGGTGGGTGCGCTGCTGACAGATGTAGGAGTGTTGTTGGTGGTGGTGACTTCGGCATTTGCTTCTGTGGCTGCCACACTGTTTGGTGAGGCTCTGAAACTCACCGCACCCGCAGCAGCTTGGTTTGTGCTTGTGGCCAAGCGCAGATTTGCAGGATCAACGACATCGCTGGCCACCACAGGCTTGGGTGTGATGGCGGCAGAGACTGAGGCTGTGCTGCTACTCAACTGGTAGTCGCTTGGCACACTGCCATTGCTGCCGGCAATGCTGCTCAGGCCCAAACCAGCCACGGTCACGGGGTTGTTGTTGGAGACATTGGCGCTGTTGTAGGCCGCGCTGTTGTGGCTGAGGGTTGCCGCCGAGTCGCCTGCCACCAAGCCAGTGACACTGAGCAGCGGCGAGAAGCCCACGGGGGCTGCTGTGGAGCTGTCGTAGAGCTTGGTGACGTTGCTGTTGCCCAGCAGTGGTGTCACGCTCTTGGGCGTGATGCTGCTGCTGGTGTTGTTGCTGAAACTGGCGGTGTAGTTGCTGCTCATGTCTGCTTTGTTGGCATCGGTGATCAGGGCCTGCGACACGCTGATGGTTTTGTTGTTGCCCGCACGGGCTGTGTCAAAGCCCAGGGTGCTGGAAGACAACTGGTCGCCCGTAGCGAGTGAGCCCATGGTGACGGTGGGCTGATAGGTGCTGGTCACGCTGGTCGTGCCATCGTAGGTTTTGCTCACCATGGGCGCTGTCAACGTGACGGGTCGCTTTGTGATGCTGGCGGCCACGCTTTGGCCAGCAGGCAGGGTGTAGTTGGTAGCCAAACCGCCGTTGCTGCCGTTCACCAAGCTCGTGCTGTCGACCGTCACCAGATTGGCGGAGGCCACATTTTTCGAATTGAAGCTGGCGGTGCCGGTGGCCGTCACGGTTTCAGTGCCCACAAACCCAGTAGCAAGGATGCTCAATGTCGGCGAGGCGCTGGTGGTGCCGTCATAGGTTTTGCTGGGCGCGGTCACTGTGGCCGTCAAGGTCTTGGGCGATATGCTGGCCGCCACGGTTTTGCTGGTGGCGTCAATCGCATAGTCACTCACCACGCTGCTGTTGTTGCCCGTGACATTGCTCAGCACCAATCCGTTCACCGTGATTTGATTCGCCGCGCTCACATCCTTGCTGTTGTATGCCGAGCCCGTGTTGCTGAGGGAAGCCGAGGTGTCACCACTGACCAAGCCCGACCAGCTGTAGGCCGGTGCAAAGCCTGTAGGTACATCGGTGCTGCCGTCGTACACCTTGCTCACACCAGTGTTGCTGATGGTGGCCGTCAAGGTTTTGGGCGTGATGGTGGCCGCCACGGTTTTGCTGTTGGCGTCCATCACATAGTCCGAGGCCAGGGTGTTGTTGCTGCCCGTGACGGTTGAGATGGCCAGACCATTGACCGTGATTTGGTTGGCGCTGTTGACACGGGCGCTGTTGTAGTTGGCTGTGGTGTGGCTGGTGCTGGCTGCGCTGTCACCTGCGATGAAACCCAACCAAGTGAAGCTGGGCACAAAGCCGGTGGGGGCGGCGATGGTGCCGTCGTACACCTTGGTGACGCCAGTGTTGTTCATGCTGCCGGTCAGGGTTTTAGGCGTGATGCTGGCGGCCACGTTTTTGCTGTTGGCGTCCAGAACATAGTCGCTCGTCAAGCTGCCCGCACTGCCGGTGATGCCGGTGATGTCCAGGCCATCGACGATGACCCGGTTGGCGGTGCTGACATTGCGGCTGTTGTAGCTGCTGCCGGTGTTGGTCACCGTGGCCGCGTTGTCACCGGTCACCAAGCCCGACCAGGTGTAGGTCGGCGCAAAACCGCTGGGTGCCGTTGTGCTGCCGTCATACACCTTGGTCACATTGGTGTTGCTGAGGGTCGGCGTGATGGTTTTGCGCGTGATGCTGGACGCTGCAGTTTGGCCCGCTGCCAAGCTGTAGTTGGTGGCCAAGCCGCCGTTGCTGCCGTTGGCCAAGCTGGTGGTGTTGACCGTCACCAAGTTGGCGGTGTTGACGTTTTGGCTGTTGTAACTGGCTGTCCCTGTGGCGGTCACGGTTTCCGTGCCCACCAGACCATTGGTGATGCTCAGCACGGGGGTGGCCGCATTGGTGCCGTCATAGGTTTTGCTCGCGGCGGTTGCCGTGGCCGTGAGGGGCTTGGCCGTGATGGTGGCTGCCACGGGTTTGGCCGTGGCGTCCAGCTCATAGTCGGACAAGGCGCTGCTGTTGCTGCCGGTGATGCTGCCTGTCAGGGCCAAGCCATTGACGGTCACCGTCGTGGCCGCGACCACGTTTTTGCTGTTGTAGCTCGAGCCGGTGTTGGTCAATATCGCAGCGGTATCGCCCGCAATGAAGCCCGACCAGGTGTAGCTGGGTGTGAAGCCCGAAGGCGCGTCGGTGCTGCCGTCATACACCTTGGTGACCCCGGTGTTGCTCACGGACGGTGTCAAGGTTTTGGCGGTGATGGTGGCCGCCACGGTTTTGCTGTTCGTGTCCAGCGCATAGTCGCCGGCCAAGCTGCTGTTGCTGCCCACGATGCTGGAGAGCGTCATGCCGCTCACCGTGATTTGATTGGCCAAGGCCACCCGTGGGCTGTTGTAGGCCATCCCGCCGTTGACCACCGCAGCACCAGTGTCGCCTGCCACCAAGCCCGACCAGGTGTAGGTGGGTGCAAAGCCTGTGGGCGCAGAGTTAGCGCCGTCATAGACCTTGCTCACGCCCGTGTTGCTGATGTTGGCGATGATGGTTTTCGGCGTGATGCTGGCCGCCACGGTTTTGCTGGTGGCGTTGAGCACATAGTCCGTCGCCAAGCTGCTGTTGCTGCCGGTGATGCCCGTGATGGCCAAGCCATTCACGGTGAGTTGGTTGGCGGTGCTGACGTTCTTGCTGTTGTAGCTGGAGGACGTGCTGCTGAGCGTGGCGGCGCTGTCACCCGCGACCAAACCGGACCAGCTGTAGGTGGGGGCGAAGCCTGTGGGTGCGGCGGTGCTGGCGTCATACACCTTGGTCACACCGGTGTTCGAGAGGGTTGGGGTCAAGGTGGCTGGAGTGATGGTGGCCGCGACGGTTTTGCTGGTGCTGTCCAACTGGTAGTCGGTGGCGGCAGTGCTGTTGCTGCCGGTGACCGCGGTGATGGCCAAGCCACTGACCGTGACTTGGTTCGCCGTGCTGACGTTTTTGGTGTTGTAAGCCGAGGAGGTGTTGCTCAGGGTGGCGGCGGTGTCGCCACTGATGAATCCCGACCAGCTGTAGCTGGGCGTGAAGCCGCTGGGGGCTGCTGTGGTGGCGTTGTATTCCTTGGTGACACCGGTGTTGGTGAGGGTGGTTGTCAGCGTTTTCGGTGTGATGACGCTGGCATTGTTGGCGTTGTAAGTGATGGTGTAGTTGCTGTTCATCACCTCGCCCGCGCCGCTGTTGTCGCGGATCACCAGGTTCGAGGCATTCACCGCTTTGCTGGTGCCTGCGCGGGCGCTGGCATAGGCCAAGTCGCTGGCCGTGACGGCGTCAGAGGTGCCCAAGCTGCTGCCGGTCGCTATGGTCGGCAACAAGGGGTTGAGGGTGGCGATCGACGGCGTGATGGTGGTGCTGCCGTCGTAAATTTTGGAGACGGTGGGGGCATCGACGGCAATGGCGCGTGCCGTGATGCTGGCCGCAACGGTTTGGCCCGCTGCCAGACTGTAGTTGCTGGCCACGCCATCGTTCGTGCCATTGACCAGGGTGGTGGTGTTCACCGTCACCAGGTTGGCGGTGGCTACATTTTTCGTGTTGAAGGTGGCTGTGCCGGTGGCTGTCACTGTTTCTGAACCCACAAGACCAGCGGGATTGATGGTCAATGTGGGCGCGGCGGTGGTGGTGCCGTCGTAGGTTTTGTTTGGCGCGGCCACGGTCGCGGTCAAGGTCTTGGGCGTGATGTAGGCGGCCACGGTTTGACCCGCCGCCAAGCTGTAGTTGTCTTTCAAACCACCGTTGAGACCATCGGCCAAGCTGGTGGTGTTGACCGTGACCGTGTTGGCATTGGCCACATTTTTCGAATTGAAGGTGGCGATGCCAGTGGCGGTCACGGTTTCAGCCCCCACCAAGCCGCTGCTGATGCTCAGTGTGGGCGCGGCGGTGGTGTTGCCGTCATAGTTTTTGTTGGGCGCGGTCACGCTGGCGGTCAAGGCCTTGGGCGTGATGTTGGCGGTGGTTGTGGTGGTGGTGTTGACCAAGCTGTAGTTACTGGCATCCGTGCCCGACAATGCGATGCCACCCACGGTCACGGTTTTGCCGTTGGCTGCGTTTTTGTCACTGAACAAGCCGGTGGTGCCGGTGATGGTCAACAGGTCGGTCAGGTACTGGTCGCTGCTGAGCACATAGGTGGCGGTGGCGGTGCCGTCATACGCCTTGTTGTTGGCCGCCGCGGTGACCGACAAGTTTTTGGCCGTGATGTTGGCCGTTGTCGTGAAGCCGTTGGCCAAGCTGTAGTTGCTGGCCAGGCCACCGTTGGTGCCGTTGGCCAAGACCACGCTGTTGACGGCCACGGTTTTGCCAGTGCCCACATTTTTATTGTTGAAAGTCGAGGTGCCGGTGGCCGTGACGGTCTCGCTGCCGACCAAACCGGTGATGCTGCCAATCGTGGCGCTGGCTGCCGTGGTTTGGTCATAGACCTTGTTGCCGGCAGTCAAAGTCGCCGTCAGCGTTTTCGGTGTGACCGAGCCGGTGGTGCTGGTTTGGTCCACCACGTTGTAGTTGGCCAAGTCGGTACCTGTGTATTCATTGGTCAAGCTGATGGGCTTGTTGGTGCCCACGTCCTTGCTGTCACTGAACACACCGCTGCTGCTGCTCAGGCTCAGGCTGTCGCTGCTGACCTTGTTGCCGTAAACGATGCCCGAGGTGACCGGCGTGGCGGTGGTGGTGCCGTCGTAAGCGCGGCTGGGCCCGGTGATGCCGCTGATGGTCAGGGTGCGCTGGGTGATGTTGGCGGTGGTGCTGCCGGTCGTGCTGCTGAGGCTGTAGTTGCCGCTGTCGGTGCCCGACAAGGCTACGCCCGACACCGTGACGGTTTTGCCGGTGGCCACGTTTTTATCGCTGAACACGGCGGTGCGACCGATGGTCAACACATCCCCAGCAACCCGGTCATCGGTCACGGTGACGGTGGCGATGGTCGTGCTGTCATACACCTTGTTCTCCCCGGCATAGCTCAGGCTCAGGGCTTTGGCGGTGATGTTGCCGGTGGAGGTGGTGCTGGTGCTGCTCAGGCTGTAGTTGGCCGCGTCCGCGCCGGTCAGGCTCAAGCCGGTGGCCGTGATGGTTTTGCCGGTGCCCACATTTTTGTTGGCAAAGAAGGCGCTGCTGGGCACGGCGGTGACCAGATCGTTGTCAAACTTGTTGGTGCTCAGTTGCAAGGTGGCGGCGGCCGTGCCGTCATACACCTTGTTGTTGGCATCGGTCACCAAGGCGGTCACGGTCAGGGCTTTGGGCGTCACAGTCAGGGTGCCGTTGCTGCTGCTGGTGCCATAGCCCAACAGGCTGACAACGGACGGGGTGATGGCATAGCTGCCCGCTTTCGTGTAGCCCTGGGTGGACGTGCTGTTGCCGGTCAAACTTTCGCTCAAGCCTTGCAACGCCAGCCCTGTGGTGTCGGCATTGACCAGTCCCGACACCGAGGGGGTGAGGGCGCTGAAGCTGGTCCCATAGACGATGCTGCGACTGCTCGAGCTGATGGTCAGTTGCGGGTTTTGGCGGTAAATCAGGTTCAAGCCGGTGCCCAAGGCTTGGCTGTAATTCGTGGTCGTGGCATTGCTGTTGTAGCGGAACCGGCCGCTGCCCGAACCCACATAGGTGCTCAAGGCCTGGCCACTGCCAGCCACCGATCCGCTGTAAAGCTTGCCGGTGCCGCCACTCCCCATGGTGATGGTTTTGCCGGAGCCCAAAATGATGTTGAAACCATAGGGGTTGACGCTGCTGGTCGCACCCGTGTAGGCACCCACAGCCAAGTCCGCACCCGCGTTCAACACCAAGGCCGTGGCATTCGTGCTGCTGGTGGCGATGTTTTGATTGACAAACACATTGCCGTTGCGCACCGCAATATTCACATCACCGACAGCGGTGACGCCATTCAAGCCCGCCACGGTGCCGATGTACAAACCCGTGCCATAGGGGTCGGACAAATTGGCCCCGGTGGTGCTGACCAGCCCCAGGCTGTTCACATTGGCCGCCAGTGTGCCAATGCGGTTGCTGGTGTGGTTCAAAGCCACGGCAGAGCCGGTGCCCACCAATTTCAGGTTGTTCACGTCCATCGCCGCCGATTGCGTCACCGTGCCAACGCCAGGCACGCTCACATTCAAGGTATCCACCGTCACGGCGGCATTCAATGCCACCCCGCCGGTGCCACCGGCGTTCAGGTTCAGGTTCGAGCCACTGCCGCTGATGTTGACCGCGCTGCCGATGATGATGTTGTTGTCGGCATTCAAAGTCAGGTTGGCCGAGCCGGTGCTGGTGCTGCGCGTGATGGGCGCACTGACCGTGATGTTGCCCGCTTCTGTGCCGATGCCCGTGGTGCTGACCACCACATTGGTGCCCGCTTCGAGCAAGCTGTTGATGGCGGTATTGGCAATCGTCGAGCTGCTGCCGCTGGCCGTCCAGGTGCCGCTGCTCTCGTTGTTGTTCAGGCTGGCAGAGGTGATTTCGACGTTCCAGGGGTCAAACAACCAAGTGCCTGCTTGGCCTGCGGGTGCACTGGCGTCGCCCTGCACGCCGTTGGTGTTCAGCTGGTGGCCCGAGGTTTCAATGCGGCCGCCGTCGCCGCCCAAGGCGCCGCCCCGCGCCAGCAACTGGCCTTGCACCTGGGTGCTGCCTTGGGTGTTACGGGTGTTGGACCAGACCACCACGGTGCCGCCGTTGCCTTTGTTCAGCGCAGATGCATTCAGCACAGCACCGGGTTTCACGATCACTTCATTGGCTTGGCGAATCAGCGGGTTCTGGCCTTGCCAGTCGCCACCGATCAGGACCTTGCCGCCACCGCCTTGGCCACTGGCATCGACCCGTGCCTGGCCCGAGAGGGTGACTTTGTCGCCGGTCACCACCACCTCGCCGCCCTTGCTGCCAGGGGCCACACCAGCGGCGCTGATCTGGCCACTCATGTCGACCAAACCTTGCGTGCCGCCATCCAAAAACACGCGGCCTTCGCGACTGACCAAGGACAGGGTTTCAATCGTGCCGCTTTGCTGAATCACGCTGCCCAAGATGGCATTCGCGCTGCGTGCCGACAAGACCACCAAGCCGCCATCGGCCCGAATGACTTGCTTGTTGACCACCAAGGCGTCCATCACCGATTGCTCGACCAACACCGACACCAGCTTGCTGTCGGCGAATTGCAAAACGGTTTTCGAGCCCGCAGCCAAGGCCACTGTGCCTTCACGCGCCAGCAACACACCTTCATTGCGCACCTCGGGGGCCAGCAAGGCGATGTAGCCACCCAAGGCCGCGGTGATTTGCCCTTGGTTCACCACCGCGCCTTGCTGGCCGTTGACGGCCAGGGCTGCGCCAAATTGATTGAAATCTTCGTTGGAAATCGCTTGCGTGGTGGCCACCAAACCGGCCACATTCACCTGGGCTGTGGGACCAAACAACACACCGGCAGGGTTGCTGATGAACACCTGGCCATTGGCGCTCAAGCGGCCCAAAATTTGACTCGGGTTGGTGTCGAGCACCCGGTTCAACACCACAGCGTTGGCATTGGGTTGGTTGAATTGCACCGAGGCTTGGCCGCCAATATTGAAACTGTTCCAATCAAGCACCGCGCGGTTGCTGGTTTGCCCAATGGATAAGACATTCGGCGCGGTTTGCGTCACCGTGGCTTGGCCAGACACCACTTTCGCGCCTTGCGGCAAGGCGCTGCTGGCCACGGGGGGTGTTTGTGCATGCAATTGCAGCCCCAACAAGGCCAAGCACGAAACCAAGGTGGTGTGGCGGTGGACTTGTTTCATGTCAGAACGCATGGTTGAGGTTGAACAAATAGCGATTCAGCACCAGGCTGCCGTCTTGGTCCAGGCCACTGCTGGGGTGGGGATTGGGATTGTGACCGATGCGCCGCGCCCAGGTCAGTTTGAAATCGGTTTGGCCCAAGCCCGAGTTTAGGCTGCTGCCCAGCCACAATCCCCAGCCTTCGAGTTGGTAGTGGTTCAAGACGGTGGGTGCACTGCTGAACTTGTTGACCGTGACATCGCCCCAATCGTAGAAACCAGCCACGGTCAGGTTTTGCCCGGCCAAGGGCACAAGCTGTTGGAACTCCAGGTTTAACAGACTGCCTTGGCTACCGCCTGCTTCGTTGGCAGGGTAGGCACGCACACCTTGGGCACCACCAAGGTAGATTTTCTCAGCACCATCAAGGTTTTTGCTTGCCCATTGGGTTTGGAATTGACCGACCAAAGCACGACGATCGTTCAAGGCATAGCGCTGATGGTGGCTCAAGCGCAAGCGCTGGTAGTGCCCAGCGGTTTGGGTTGTGGCCGAATCGCCTTGTCTATGTGCCGTGGTGGATTGACTCAGGTCGATCTTGCCGATCACCACAGAAGCAGAGCTGCGGTATTGCAAGGGCGACGATGGGTCTTGGCCGCTCAGGTCCAAGCTGAAGTTGGTCGACTGGCCACTGTACTTGGTCACCGTTTGGTTCAACACGTCGTTGCGGTACTGTTTCGACTCACCTGCGATATTGAGGTTCATGGCCTCAACCGAGGTGCGCACCAGAGGAAGGCTCAATGCCAAGCCCAGCGTGGAAGAGGGCCCTTCGGCTTGCAAGGCAGCGAAATCTGCCGTGATCAGTTTGTAATGCATGGCCGAGGCGTAGCTGGACAGTCGCCAGCCACTGCCTGCCAGGGGAAGGCTGTACATCAGACGGCCGTATTTCACACCTTCGCTGTTGAGCAGGTTGACCGCAATCTGGTCACCGCGTTGGCTGGGGTTGTTCAGGTTGAAAGCCAGCGATTGCCGAAAGGCACCCACCGCCCGCGAGCCGTGGTTGTCCAAGTCGACCTGTGTTTGCTGTTCTTTATCTGGCGTCACCTGCACCAGCGCCACCGACTCGCCCGCTTGGTTGCCCGGTTGCAAGCTGATTTGGGTTTTGATACCTGGCCATTCGGCCGCCAATAACGAGGCAGTTTCCAGGGCTTTGAGGCTGATGGCTTTGCCCACAGGCTGTTTGCGCTCAATCAGTTTGACCAAGTGGTCCGAGGCTTTCAAGGCACCCGACGGGTCATTGATCACCGTACCACCAAATCGGGCCTCGGTGATGTTGATCCGCAAGATGCCGCCGCTCAAATCTTGTTGCGGCAAATCCGCGCGCGCCAGCCACCCGCGCAGCCGGTAATGGCGGGTGACTTCATCTGCGATCTTTTCAAACTCGCCCATGTTGGATTTCATGCCCAACTGGCCCGCCAAGGCCTGGCCCAATTCGGCGCTGCTGATGGCTTGGTTGCCGACAAACAAAAAGCCTACCAATTCGATGCCCACCTCGGCCTGATTCGCCACACGCGGCACCTCGGCGGGCTTGGCCGCTTCAACAGGTTTGCTAACTTCAGGTGGTTTAGCGGTTTCAATGGGCTTGGCGGACTCGGGCGGTTTGGCGGCTTCAGGTGGCTTGGCAGCTTCAACGGGTTTGGCGGCTTCTGGTGGTTTGGTCGCTTCAGCCGGTTTCGGGGCGACGCTGTCGCGGTCGGCTTGCACGGGTTTGGGCTTGGGCGGGGGGAACTGCACCCAGCTGGCGCGGTCATCCACCGCGCTGATCGCCACTTGTTGATCAGCAGCGGCGCTTGGCACAGGCAGCAGACCAACGACCAGGGTCGCGAGCAAGCTGCCTGACATCGCTTTGGCAACATGCCTTCGCCAGGTTGGTGCGAGGAAGGGGCAGAATAATTCGTTAATCACATCTGATCCACAAGGGGTTAATGGTATTCGGCACCAGCTTTGTGATCTTTAAAAAATATTTTTAAATGATTTATTTGGTATTCATTTGACATCTCTTGATTCATTCCCCCTAGGACGATTTAATCCAACGGTCAAAAAAACGTCGGAAAATGACGCTGCTTGATCGAAAAATGCAAAACACACATGCATTTTTGTTTGCCTGACCAAGCGATTCATGATGGGGAAATGAACATGTTCAAAGTCGCCGTGCGCGTTTTCGCCCTCGGGTGCACAGTGCTGTTTGGATTTTTCCAGGCGGGTGCCAGCTTGGCCAAAAGCGATATTTTGTTAGATATTGTCCAGCAGTGCCTTCGCACAGACACGCCGGCTTACTGCGAGCAGTGCCGTGCGCCGCAGCGGATTGCAAATTGCGCTGGCAAGACCACCTGTCGGGCTACGTCTGAAGTTTGGGCGGAGAGTGCTGAGTTTGTAGCGATCAGGGACATCAAAATGTGTGGCTGTCCCAAAGACTTTGTCCACGGCTTGGTGATGCCCAAAGCCACTGTCACAGGCATAGAGGACAACAGGCGGCCGGATTCCATTTGGTCTTTTTCATGGCAAGTTGCCCTTGAACGACTCAAGCCCCACGAAATAGCACTTGCCGTGAATCCCCGAACCAAACGCACCCAAAATCAGTTGCATGTTCATGTGGTTCGCCTCAAGCCCGGCTTTGAGGAAAAGCAGGCTCAGTTGGTAGTGGTTTCAACCCGCGATCTGAATGCCGTTTGGCGGTTGGCCCAGCAGGCTGCGGATGAGCGACGCATGCCTGATTACGGGGTGTTGGTTTCAGCCTCAGCGAACGGTGAATTTTTGGTGACCCTGACCTCAGAAAGCCCGGAAGGTCAATTCACGCAGGCTGTATGCTCACCGTGAATGAAGCGCTGCTCTGAAAAAACACCCCCGATTGGTTCGGCAAAACGTCGTCATCGCGTCAGCGTTGCGCCCATGATGGACTGGACCGACAGGCACTGCAGATACTTCCATCGCTTGCTGTCGCGCCACGCTTTGCTCTATACCGAGATGGTCACCACCGGTGCCTTGATCCACGGTGATGTACCGCGCCACCTTGACTTCAACCCTGAGGAGCAACCGGTGGCATTGCAGCTCGGTGGCAGTGAGCCAGCCGATCTGGCCCAGGCGGCCAAACTGGGTGCAAAGTGGGGTTACCAAGAAATCAACCTCAATTGCGGCTGTCCGTCTGAGCGGGTGCAGCGTGGCGCGTTTGGCGCGTGCCTGATGGCTGAGCCGCGACTGGTGGCCGATGGCGTCAAAGCCATGCGCGATGCGGTGGAGATTCCGGTGACGGTGAAACACCGTATCGGCATAGACCGAGGCGAGAGCTACGAATTTGTCCGTGATTTTGTCGGCATCGTCTCCCAGGCAGGTTGCCAGCATTTCATCGTGCACGCCCGAAACGCTTGGCTGCAAGGCCTGTCACCCAAAGAAAACCGCGAGATTCCGCCTCTGAAGCCCGAATGGGTGCTCAAGCTGAAAGCCGATTTCCCTGCGCTTGGGTTTGTTATCAATGGGGGTATCCATTCCTCAGCCCAAATTACGCAGCATTTAGCTGAGGTCGATGGTGTGATGGTCGGGCGCGAGGCCTACCAGCGGCCTTGGTTTCTCAGCGAATGGGATGCGCTGATGGGTTTTGACAGCTTGCCCTTGAGCATGGATCAGGTGGAGGAACAGATGGTGCGCTACATGGGTTTGCAGGCCAGCCATGGTGTGGGCTGGTTTGCAGTAGCGCGCCATATGCTGGGCTTGCGTCACGGCCAAGCCGGGGCACGACGTTGGCGTCAAGTCTGGAGCGATCACCGACTGAAAGACCGCCCAGCGCTGGACGTGGCGAAGCTGGCCCAAGCGGCATTGAAATTTTGAACCGCATGAGCATGTCTGCTTCGGTTCGGTTGGCCACGATTGCCATTTGGTGCGTACCCGCCATGTGGGCCTTCAATTTCATGGTCGCCCGCATGGCCCCCGGGGTGATCGAGCCGCACGGTCTGGCGCTCGGGCGCTGGCTGATCGTGACCCTCAGCTTGGGATGGTGGACCTGGGACGAGATTTGGCTTCACCGTTCACATGTCCTGCAAGACTGGCGCAGGTACTTGGTGCTCAGCTTGTTTGGCATGTTGATTTGCGGCGCTTGGGTGTATGTCGGGGCGCGCACTACTTCGGCCATGAACATTTCTCTGATTTATGCCTCTGCGCCGGTGTTCATCTGTCTGGCGGCCGTCTTCTGGCTGAAGGAGCGGATACGCTGGTGGCAGGCTCTGGGGGTGCTATTGGCCCTGGTGGGCGTGCTGCATGTGGTTGTTCAGGGCCAATGGGCAGCGCTGAGGCAAGTGGAATGGGTCGAGGGCGACGCGCTGATTTTGCTGGCTGCTTGCAGTTGGGCCGCTTTTGCTTTGCTGCAAAAACACTGGCCTTCACCGTTGAGCGGTTTGGCGCGTTTGTCGGTGATGGCTTTTTTTGGTTGCCTCGTGGTGCTGCCGTTTGTGTTGTGGGAAGCCAGCCTGCCGAGCACACCAGCATGGACGGCGAGGGCGGCGCTGCTTATATTGGTGGTGGGTGTGTTCCCAGGCATCCTGGCTTACAGCGTCTATGCCTGGGGACAAAACATACTGGGCGCCAGCCGTGTCAGCATGGTGCTGTACCTGGGGCCGCTGTGGGGCGCGGTGGTGTCGTGGGGCGTGCTCAATGAACCCTTAGGCTGGCACCATTTGATCGGCGCTTTGTTGATCTTGCCCGGTGTGGCGTTGGCACAAATGTCTTTTGCCTTTGGGCAATCGGAACAATCGGGGTCAGATTCCAATTAACCTGATTGCAGCTGGAGGGTTTCTGAAAGAGGCGTTTTGGAGATGGCCCAAAACAGCTTGTTTTGGGCAGGCTGTTCAACCGCGTCCCAGATGCTGTCGTGCGTGTTCATGTTCATGCTTGTCGCTCCTCTATGACCTCTGGGTATCTACTTTTTGCCAACTGCAAATCTGGTTTCGATGTTTTTGCAGATTTCTTTTGAAAACAATGCAATACCACCACCTAAATCAACTTGGCCACATAGATGACGCGAAATGCCCCAGCCGCATCCTTGATCCGAATTTCGCGCACACCTGGCCCGATGCTGTTCATGGGTTTCCAATGATCAGGATCGTCGCCGGATTGCACTTGATCCGCATTCAACCCCAAGGCCAATGTTCCAAGTGCCGAAACATCACTAAAGCCGCACGGCCTGGGAGTCATTTTGTGAGTGAAAGACCAGAAAAATGAGCCCCCATGGCGGGCGGCTTGAGCGTGACTTAAGCAACAAAAGAATTGGAATCTGACCCCAATTAACCCAGTGTCTCAGCAATACCCGGCACCACTTGGCTGAAGCCACCATCCACGTAGGTGATTTCCGCCGACACGCCAGCGGCCAAATCGGACAACAAGAAGGCAGCCACATTGCCCACATCTTCGATGGTCACGTTGCGCCGAATCGGTGAGTTGTTGGCCACCACATCCAAGATCTTGCCAAAGCCTTTGATGCCCGATGCCGCCAAGGTTTTGATCGGGCCCGCGCTGATACCGTTGGCTCGCAGGCCACGTCCTTGGCTACCCAAAGACTCGGCCAAATAGCGCACGGATGCTTCGAGCGAGGCTTTGGCCAGTCCCATGGTGTTGTAGTTGGGCACGTTGCGCAATGCGCCCAAGTAAGACAGGGTCAACACCGAGGCTTTGTCGTTGAAAAAGGGCAGCATGGCCTTGGTCATGGCGGGAAAGCTGTAGGCGCTGATGTCGTGTGCCATCGCAAAGGCTTCGCGGCTCAAGCCGTTCAAAAAGTCGCCGGCAATTGCCTCGCGCGGCGCAAAGCCAATGGCGTGCACAAATCCATCAAACGTCGGCCAGGCAGCGGTCAAACCGCTGACCATGGCGGCGATCTGCTCGTCACTCGACACATCGCAGTCAAACACCAGGCTGGAGCCAAAATCGGTAGCGAATTCGGTGATGCGATCTTTGAAACGCTCTCCTTGGTAGCTGAAAGCCAACTCCGCACCCTGGGCATGACAGGCTTTGGCAATCCCAAAAGCGATCGAACGGTTGGACAACACGCCCGTGATCAATAATTTTTTGCCCGCCAAAAACCCTGAGTTTGGTTGCATTTTGCTGCTCCTGAAAAATCTTGCAGAATTGTCTCATGCGAACTTTTCTACTTTGCTTGCTTCTTTGCAGCACGACGGGTGCCTGGGCGGGGCATGCCTATGCCCAGTTTGGCGACATCAAGTACCCACCCGACTTCAAGCATTTCAACTATGTCAACCCGAGCGCGCCCAAAGGCGGCGAGATCGTGATGGTGGCGCCCACCCGCGCATCCAGTTTTGACAAATACAACCCCTTCACCTTGAAGGGCACACCACCCCCCGCACTGGGGAGTTTGTTATTTGAAACATTGTTGGTGGGTAACAGCGATGAGCCCACCACAGCCTACGGTTTGTTGGCTGAGGACGTGAGCGTCGCGGCCGACAAGTTGTCAGTCACTTTTCGCTTGCACCCCGAGGCCCGCTTTCACAATGGTGACCCGGTGTTGGCCGCCGATGTGAAGTACTCGTTTGACCGTCTCACCAGCAAGGAAGCCGCCCCTCAGTTCCGTACCTATTTCAGCGAGGTCAAGGCGGCGGTGGTGCTCTCGCCGCGCGAAATCCGGTTCGAGTTCAAGCGGGCCAATGCTGAACTGCCATTGATCGTGGGTGGCATGGGCGTGTTCAGCCAGCAATGGGGTGCTGGCAAAGCCTTTGACCAGGTGGTCACCGATGTGCCGATTGGCTCTGGTCCCTACAAAATCGGCAAGACCGACTTCGGCAAAGACATCCAATACCTGCGCGATCCAAACTACTGGGGCAAAAACCTCAATGTGCGCCAAGGCATGTTCAATTTCGACCGCATCACCTACAAGCTCTACAAAGACACGACCGCCCAGTTTGAAGCCTTCAAGGCGGGTGAGTTTGACTACATCCAAGCTTTTGTGGCGCGTGAATGGGCCCGCGGTTACAAAGGCAAATTGTTTGACAACGGCAGGCTGATCAAACAAGAGCTGCAACACGGCAACGCCGGTGATTTCCAAGGCTTCATGTTCAACACCCGCTTGCCCAAGTTCCAGGACAAACGGGTTCGTCAAGCGATTGCACTGGCGATGGATTACGAATGGATGAACCGCCAGCTGTTCTACCAAGCCTATACGAGGGTCCGCGGCTATTTCGTCGGCAGCGATTTCGAGGCCAAGGACCTGCCGGCGCCCGACGAATTGGCTTTGCTCGAACCCTTGCGTCAACAACTCGCGCCCGAAGTGTTCAACGAGAAAGTGCCCCTGCCACCGGCGACCAGCCTGGACCCGGCCAGTGGCCATACCCTGCGAGACCATTTGCGCCAAGCGCGTGACCTGTTGGCCCAAGCTGGGTGGACCTACCGCGACGGTGCTTTGCGCAACGTCAAGGGTGAGGCCTTCACCCTGGAGTTTTTGGACAACTCAGGTTCGATGGGTCGGGTAGTCACGCCTTACGCGAAAAATTTGGAGAAGCTGGGTTTCAAGGTCAATTACAAGGTGGTGGATTTCGCGGTGTTGCAAAAGCGCATGGACGTGTTTGATTTCGAGCTGATCAGCAACCGCATTGGCGGCAGCGAAGCCCCGGGCACCGAATTGCTCGAACGCTTTGGCTCCAAAGCCGCGGACACCGAGGGTTCGAGCAATGTGATTGGCGTGAAAGACCCGGCGGTCGACGCTTTGTTGGACAAGGCCGTGGCCGCGCAAACCCGTCCGCAATTGGTGTCGGCTTTGAAAGCCTTGGACCGGGTGTTGAGACATGGCCATTACAACGTGCCGCACTGGTATGGCAGCGTGCACCGGGTGGCTTGGCGTTCAGGTCGTTTTGAGCGGCCTGCGGTGACGCCTCGCTACTACCAGCCCGAAACCTGGATCACCTCGACCTGGTGGGCCACCTCTGACAACCTGCTGGGAATCCGCTGACATGTTCGTTTACATACTCAAACGCCTGCTCTTGATGATTCCCACGCTGTTTGGGATTTTGTTGCTGACCTTCGTGGTGATTCAATTTGTGCCGGGCGGACCAGTCGAGCAAATGGTGTCGCAACTCCAAGGGCGCGACACCGGTGGGGAGGGTGCTGCTGCTTCTGGTGCGGGTTACCGTGGCCGCCAAGGCGTAGACGCTGCGCGCATCGAAGAAATAAAGCAACTTTATGGCTTTGACAAACCGCCGCTGGAGCGTTTTGGCCAAATGCTGGGCCAATTCGCCCGTTTTGACTTGGGCAAAAGTTTTTTCTATCCCAAGGATGTTTGGCAGCTGATCAAGGAAAAGCTGCCTGTTTCGATCAGTTTGGGGCTGTGGACTTTCTTTTTGAGTTACACCATATCGGTCCCGCTGGGCATTGCCAAAGCGGTTCGCGCCGGATCACGTTTTGACATGGTCACCAGTTTGGTGGTGTTGGTGGGCTACGCCATCCCCGGCTTCGTGCTGGGCGTGGCCTTGCTGGTGGTGTTTGGCGGGCAGTTGCAGTGGTTTCCCTTGCGTGGACTGACCTCCAGCAACTGGGAAACCCTGAGCATGGGTGCCAAGGTGGTGGACTACCTGTGGCATATCGCGATGCCAATCACCGCCAGTGTGCTGGGTGCATTCGCTGTCACTACCATGCTGACGAAAAACGCCTTTCTCGAAGAGATCGGCAAGCAATATGTCTTGACCGCGCGCGCCAAAGGCCTGTCCGAGCGCAGCGTGCTGTGGAAGCATGTCATGCGCAACGCCCTGATTCCCTTGGTCACCGGTTTCCCTGCCGCCTTCATTGGCGCTTTTTTCACCGGTTCTTTGCTGATCGAAACCTTGTTCTCGCTCGATGGCCTAGGGCTTTTGAGCTATGAGAGTGTGATGCGACGCGACTACCCGGTGGTGCTGGGCACCCTTTACCTATTCACCCTGATCGGCCTGGTCACCAAGCTGATCAGCGACCTCTGCTACGTGTGGGTGGACCCCCGCGTGAAGTTCGATTGACCGCCATGACCACCGTTTCCCTGTCTCCTTCTGCGCTGGCCTGGCAACGCTTCAAGCGCAACCGCTTGGGTTTTGTCAGTTTGGTGCTGTTCGTGGTTTTGTTCTTCGTCAGCCTGGCCTCTGAGTTGGTCTGCAACGACAAACCGCTGGTGGCCAGTTACCAAGGCCAGCTGTCTTTCCCGGTTTTAAATAACCCACCCGAGACTGCGTTTGGCGGTGACTTTGCCACGCCCACCGACTTCTTTGACCCGTTCATTCGCCAGCAGTTTGAACAGCCCGGCAATTGGGCAATTTACCCCTTGAACCCCTACCACCACACCACGCTCAACTATTTCGCCAAAGAGCCCAACCCCGCGCCGCCCTCGGCGGACAACTGGATGGGTACCGATGACCGTGGCCGCGATGTCCTGGCCCGCTTGTTGTATGGCTTTCGGGTCTCTGTTTTGTTTGCGTTGGCCTTGACGATCACCGGAACCTTGCTGGGCGTGGTGACTGGCGCCATACAAGGTTTTTTTGCGGGCAAGACCGATTTGGCCTTTCAACGCTTCATCGAGATTTGGGGCGCCATGCCAGAGCTCTACCTGTTGATCATTTTCTCGGCGGTGTTCGAGCCCAGCGTGGGTCTGCTGCTGCTGTTGCTCAGCCTGTTTGGCTGGATGGGCTTGTCCGACTATGTGCGTGCCGAATTTTTGCGCAACCGCCAACTCGACTACGTGCGAGCGGCCAAAGCCTTGGGACTGTCCAACTGGGCGATCATTTGGCGGCATGTGTTGCCCAACAGCATGACCCCGGTGGTCACGTTTTTGCCGTTTCGCATGAGCGCCGCGATCTTGGCGCTGACCAGCCTCGACTTTTTGGGCCTGGGTGTGCCACCGGGTACCCCCAGCTTGGGTGAGTTGTTGTCCCAGGGCAAGAACAACATCGACGCTTGGTGGATCTCGATCTCCACATTCGGAGTCTTGGTGGTCACGTTGCTTTTGTTGACATTCATGGGAGACGCCCTGCGGGACGCCCTAGACCCCCGCAAACTGCGTCAGGAGCACAAGCCATGAGCGCGCCTTTGCTCAAAGTGCACAACCTGCACATGTCATTTCAGGGCCGTGAGGTGGTTCACGGCGTGTCTTTTGAGATGCAAGCCGGTGAAAAGCTGGCGCTGGTGGGCGAGTCGGGCTCCGGGAAAACAGTTACTGCGCTGAGTTTGCTGGGGTTGGCCCGAGGGGCATGGGTGCGCGGCCAGACCCTGTTTGGAGGCCAAGACCTGCTGCAAATGAACGAAGACCAATGGCGCGGTATACGCGGCAGCAACATCGCCATGGTTTTCCAAGAGCCCATGACCGCGCTCAATCCCTTGTTCACCATCGGTGACCAAATCGCCGAGGTGCTGACCCTCAAAAAAGGGCTGACATCTCAAGCAGCGCTTCAAAAAGCCATGGATTTGCTGGCTGACACCGGTATCACCGAGCCTGAGCGGCGGGTGGGCAGTTATCCGCATCAACTCTCGGGCGGACAGCGCCAACGCGCCATGATCGCCATGGCCCTGGCGGGCGAACCCAAACTGCTCTTGGCCGACGAACCCACCACTGCTTTGGACGTGTCTCTGCGTGGGCAGATCCTCGATTTGCTCGACAGCCTGCAGCGCAAACACGGCATGGCCGTGCTGTTGATCACCCATGACCTGAATATGGTGCGCCGTTTTGCCGATCGGGTGGTGGTGATGGAGAACGGCTTGGTGGTCGAGCACGGGCATGTCAGTGAGGTCTTGAGTCACCCCCAACATGCCTATACCCGGCGGTTGGTGGACAGCCAGCCCGAGCGCAATGTGTTCGAGCCGGTCGACAGTGCCCCAGTCTGTTTGCAAGCCCAAGGCTTGCGGGTCAGCTACCCGGTGCCCAGACCTGGCATCCGTGGTTGGTTTCAGCGCGGGCAATTCGTGGCGGTGCAGGGCGCTGATTTCGAGCTGCGAACGGGGCAAACCCTGGGCATCATTGGTGAATCCGGCTCGGGCAAGTCTTCCTTGGCCTTGGCTGCACTGGGTTTGATCCCGTTTCAAGGGGACTTGCGTATCGAGGGCCAGTCCTGGCAAGGTCAAGCCCATGCCGATTTGCCCCTGCGACGCGCTTTACAAGTGGTGTTCCAAGACCCGTTTTCCTCTTTGTCGCCTCGCATGAACGTGGAACAGTTGGTGGGCGAAGGCTTGCAAGTGCATGCCCCAGACCTCAACCCCTTGGCCCGCCAAGCCAAGGTGCGCGAGGCTTTGGCCGAGGTGGGCATGGACGAGGAACAGTTTCCCGGTCTGCTGGCGCGCTATCCCCACGAATTTTCAGGTGGACAGCGCCAACGCTTGGCGATTGCCCGGGCCTTGATCGTGCAGCCGCGCATCCTGGTGCTCGACGAGCCCACCAGCGCCTTGGATGTGTCGATCCAAAAGCAGGTGCTGGACCTGCTGCAGCGTTTGCAGCGCGAGCGCGGCTTGAGCTATTTGCTGATCACCCACGACATCGAGGTGATCCAAGCCATGGCGCACCATGTGCTGGTGCTCAAAGACGGGGAAGTGGTGGATGCCGGCAGTTTGGATCAGGTGCTGCACCACCCGCAGTCGCCCTATACCCACAGCCTGTTGAACGCTTCTTTGGGGTTGAGCGACAGACCGATGCCTGCATGAGCCTGCAAGCCAGGGTTGAAAAAAGGCCGTGTTTTACGGGTACAATGCCGACCAAATGAACGATAACGGGCGGACATCCCAACCGCCCGTTTTTTTTGGTCGGGTGAAAAGCGTTGGCATTGCAAGACATCATTGAACAAACTGTCACTGGCTTGGGTTACCAGTTGGTGGAGGTAGAGCGATCTGCCGGCGGCATGTTGCGCATCACCATCGACTTGCCTTGGGCGCCTGGTGTGCCTGAGCAGTTCGTTTTGGTGGAGGACTGTGAAAAAGTCACCCGCCAACTGCAGTTTGTGTTGGAGGTAGAAGGCACCGAGTACAGCCGTTTGGAAGTTTCGTCGCCGGGCATCGACCGACCTTTGCGCAGCGAAAACGATTTTTTGCGTTTTGTTGGTGAACAAATCGACATCACGCTCAAAGCGCCCATGGGGGCAGCGGCAGGGGGCCTGGTGGCCCCCAACCGCAAGAAGTTTCGAGGTGTGTTGGAAACCACTGACACCCCTCAGACTTGGCAAATCACCTGGCGTGATGAGCCTGCCAGCAAGCCTGGCATGCGACCAGCCAAGGTCAAAAAAGACTTGCCAGTGCAAGCCTTGCAGTTCACATTGGGTGAATTGCGGGATGCGCGCTTGGCGCCGATTGTGAATTTCAAGGGCCGTAGGCTCGCTGAGAACAGGAGTAATGAACCATGAATCGCGAAATGCTCATGTTGGTGGACGCCATATCGCGCGAGAAAAACGTCGAGCGTGACTTGGTGTTTGGCGCAGTCGAGTCTGCGTTGGCCCAAGCCACCAAAAAACTGTTGCAAGCCGACAAGGCCAACCCGGTGGAAGACGCGGACATCCGCGTGGCCATGGACCGTGATTCAGGTGAGTACGAAACCTTCCGTCGTTGGTTGGTGGTGCCCGACGAAGCCGGTTTGCAAAACCCGGATGCTGAAGAAATGCTGATGGACGCCAAAGAGCGTTTGTCTGACATCGAGGTGGGCGAGTACATTGAAGAAAACATCGAATCCTTGCCGATCGGTCGCATCGGTGCGATGGCCGCCAAGCAAGTCATCCTGCAAAAAATCCGGGATGCCGAGCGTGAAATGCTGTTGTCTGACTTTTTGGCCCGTGGCGACAAGATTTTTGTCGGCTCGGTCAAGCGCATGGACAAGGGCGACATCATCGTCGAGAGCGGCCGCGTCGAAGGCCGTTTGCGCCGTGGCGAGATGATCCCCAAGGAAAACCTGCGCAGCGCCGACCGGGTGCGCGCCATGATCATGGAAGTCGACACCACTTTGCGCGGTGCACCCATCATCTTGTCGCGTTCAGCCCCCGAGTTCATGATCGAGTTGTTCCGCCAGGAAGTGCCTGAAATTGAACAAGGCTTGCTCGAGATCAAATCCTGCGCCAGAGACCCTGGTTCACGCGCCAAGATCGCGGTCCTGTCCCACGACAAACGCGTCGATCCGATCGGCACCTGTGTCGGTGTGCGAGGTACCCGGGTCAATGCGGTGACCAATGAATTGGCAGGTGAGCGGGTCGATATCGTGCTGTGGAGCGAAGACCCAGCGCAGTTCGTCATCGGCGCCTTGGCCCCTGCCAATGTCTCTTCGATCGTGGTGGACGAAGAAAAACACGCCATGGACGTGGTGGTGGACGATGAAAACCTGGCCATGGCGATTGGCCGTGGTGGTCAAAACGTGCGCTTGGCTTCTGACCTCACAGGTTGGAAGATCAACATCATGGACGCTGCCGAATCGGCACAAAAAGTCGCCAACGAAACCGAAGGCCTGCGTGCCTTGTTCGTTGAAAAACTCGATGTCGACCAAGAGGTGGCTGACATCCTGATTGAAGAAGGTTTCACCAGCCTCGAAGAAGTGGCCTATGTGCCGTTGCAAGAAATGCTGGAAATCGAAAGCTTTGACGAAGACACCGTGAACGAATTGCGGGCCCGCGCCAAAGATGCGTTGCTGACCATGGAAATTGCCCATGAGGAAAGCGTTGAAGAAGTCTCGCAAAACCTGCGCGACCTCGACGGCCTGGATGCCGAATTGATTGCCAAGCTGGCCATGGGCGGTATCAACTCCCGTGACGATTTGGCCGATTTGGCGGTGGACGAGTTGGTGGAGATCACCGGCCAGTCTGAAGAAGATGCAAAAACTTTGATCCTGAAGGCGCGTGAACATTGGTTCACGGGTCAAGCGTAACGGTCATGAAGAGGAACACCACAGATGACCATCACAACGGTTGCCGAGTTTGCCAAGGAACTCAAAAAATCTCCCGCCACGCTGCTTGATCAGCTCAAGTCTGCAGGCGTAGTCAAATCCGCTGCGTCTGACGAGTTGACCGATGCGGACAAGCAAAAATTGCTGGGCTTTTTGAAAGCCAGCCATGGCACTGATTCGCCTGAGCGGAAAAAAATCACCTTGGTGAAAAAGTCCACCTCGGAGATCAAGCAAGCTGACGCCACAGGCAAAGCCCGCACGATCCAGGTGGAAGTGCGCAAAAAACGCACTTTCGTCAAGCGCGATGATGAGATGACAGACGCCCCCGCCGAGGTCGAAGCCGACACAGCGGCACCACCTGCGGTCCAGCAACCCATCCTGGACCAAGCCGAACTGGCCCGCCGCGAGGAAGAGGCCCGTCGCCAAGCCGAATTCATCCGCCGCCAAGAAGAAGAATTGGCTGAAAAGCGCCGCTTGCGCGAGGCCCAAGAAGCCAAAGACCGCGAAGCCTTGGCTGCCAAAGCCGCCCCCGCGGTGGACCAAGACGCTGCCAGAGCCGCTGCCGATTTGGCCCAAGCCCAGGCCCAGGCTGCTGAGCGCGAGGCCACTGCCAAAGCCAGCGCAGAGGAAGATGCCGCGCGTGCCAAAGATTTGGACAGCCGCCGTCGCAGCGCTTTGGCCGAAGCCGAAGCCATCCGCACCATGATGAATGCGCCCAAGAAGGTTTTGGTCGCCAAAAAAGCCGAGCCCGAAAAGCCGGCTGCCGATCCCAAAACCATCAAGGGCACCTTGCACAAACCAGCGGCTGGCAGCACCGCCCCTGGTGCACGTCCTGCCGGGGGCGCTGTCGTTAAAGATGCCCAAAAAGAAGTCAAGAGCGCCAAGCTGTCTTCGAGCTGGGCTGACGAGCAGGCCAAAAAGAAAGAAATCAAAACCCGTGGCGACGCCAGTGGTGGCGTGGGCCGCAACAACTGGCGTGGCGGTCCCCGTGGTCGCCGTGACCGTGACCGCGATGACACGCCGGTGCAAAGCGCGCCTGTCGAAGCACGTGTCATTGAGGTGCACGTACCCGAAACCATCACCGTGGCCGAGTTGGCTCACAAGATGGCGATCAAAGCCTCAGAGGTCATCAAGCATCTGATGAAACTGGGTCAGATGGCCACCATCAACCAGCCCTTGGACCAAGACACCGCCATGATCGTGGTGGAAGAAATGGGTCACAAGGCCGTGGTCGCTGCCCTGGACGATCCCGAGGCGTTCACCGAAGAAGAAGCCTCTGCCCACCATGCTGAATCGGTGACCCGCGCACCTGTGGTGACTGTGATGGGTCACGTCGACCACGGTAAGACCTCCTTGCTTGACTACATCCGCCGCGCGAAAGTGGCCTCTGGTGAAGCCGGAGGCATCACACAACACATCGGCGCGTACCATGTGGAAACACCCCGCGGCATGGTGTCGTTCTTGGACACCCCAGGCCACGAGGCGTTCACTGCCATGCGGGCCCGAGGTGCACAGGCCACTGACATCGTGATCTTGGTGGTGGCGTCCGACGATGGCGTCATGCCGCAAACCAAAGAAGCGATCAAACACGCCAAAGCCGCTGGCGTTCCTATCGTAGTGGCGATCAATAAAATTGACAAACCCGACGCCAATCCTGACCGCGTGAAAAACGAACTGGTGGCCGAAGAAGTCGTGCCCGAAGAATTCGGTGGCGACTCGCCTTTTGTATCCGTTTCAGCCAAAACCGGTCAAGGTATTGACGACTTGCTAGAGCAAGTGCTGTTGCAAGCCGAGGTTTTGGAGCTCAAAGCACCGATCGATGCCATGGCCAAAGGCCTGGTGATCGAAGCCAGTTTGGACAAAGGCCGAGGTCCTGTGGCCACGGTCTTGGTGCAGTCGGGTACCCTGAAAACTGGTGATGTGGTGTTGGCGGGTCAAACCTATGGCCGTGTTCGCGCCATGCTCGACGAGAACGGCAAATCCATCAAGTCGGCTGGTCCGTCCATTCCGGTGGAAATCCAAGGCCTGACCGAGGTGCCACAAGCCGGAGACGAGTTCATGGTGCTGTCGGATGAACGCCGCGCCCGTGAAATTGCCACCTACCGCGCTGGTAAATTCCGCAATACCAAACTGGCCAAGCAACAAGCCGCCAAGCTAGAGAACATGTTCACCGACATGGCGTCTGGCGAGATCAAAAACCTGCCCATCATCATCAAAGCCGATGTGCAAGGTTCGCAAGAAGCTTTGGCCGCCTCGTTGCTCAAGCTCACCAACGAAGAGGTGCGCGTGCAAATGGTCTATGCCGCCGTGGGTGGTATCAGCGAGTCCGACATCAACTTGGCGATTGCGTCCAAGGCGGTGGTCATTGGCTTTAACGTGCGAGCCGATGCCGGTGCCCGCAAATTGGCCGAAGGCAATGGCGTGGACATCCACTACTACAACATCATTTACGACGCGGTCGATGAATTGAAAGCCGCCATGTCGGGCATGTTGACGCCTGACAAGAAGGAAGAAATCATTGGCATGGCCGAGATTCGCCAAGTCTTCCGCATCAGCAAAATCGGCGCGATTGCCGGTTGCATGGTCACCACTGGGGTTGTTCGCCGCAACGCCCGTTTGCGTTTGTTGCGCGAAAACGTGGTCATCTTCACTGGCGAGCTCGAGAGCTTGAAGCGGTTCAAGGACGATGTACGCGAAGTCAAAGAAAACTTCGAGTGTGGTCTGAACCTCAAGGGCTACAACGACATCCAAGAGGGCGATCAACTCGAGTTCTTCGAAATCAAGGAAGTCGCTCGCACCATCTAAAGCCACTGCATGCCCGCCAAGAAGTCCTCCACAGCCCACCGCGGTTTCCGCGTCGCCGATCAAATCCAGCGGGATTTGGCCGAGCTGATTCGCGAGCTGAAGGACCCGAGGTTGGGTATGGTCACTATCCAATCGGTGGAAGTCACCCCCGACTATGCCCATGCCAAGGTGTTTTTCAGTGTGTTGGTCGGTGACGCTGACACCTGTGCCGAGGGCTTGAACCAAGCCGCGGGTTTTTTACGCAACGGCCTGTTCAAACGCTTGCACATCCACACCGTGCCCACGCTGCATTTTCAATACGACCGCACCCCCGAGCGCGCCGCCGACATGAACGCGCTGATCGCGCGTGCGGTGGCTTCCCGCGCTCAAGACGCCGAGTAAACCCATGAACACGCCACGCACACGGGTGCAACGGCGCCCCGTGCATGGGGTGTTGCTGTTGGACAAACCCCTTGGACTCTCAAGCAACCAAGCCTTGCAAAAGGCCAAGTGGTTGCTGCGTGCCGAAAAAGCGGGCCACACCGGCACCTTGGATCCTCGCGCTACGGGTGTGTTGCCCCTGTGTTTTGGTGCGGCCACCAAGTTCAGCCAATTGCATTTGGATGCGGACAAAACCTATGAAGCCGTGTTGCGCTTAGGTCAACGCACCAGCACCGGCGACACCGAAGGCGAAGTCATCGCCGAAACCCCGGTTGACTTCACGCCGGAACAATTGCAACAAGTGCAAGCCTTGTTCACTGGCGAGTTGATGCAAGTCCCGCCGATGTACAGCGCTTTGAAAAAAGACGGCAAGGCCTTGTATGAATTCGCCCGTGAGGGTGTGGAAGTCGAACGGGTACCACGCAGGGTCAAGATTCACGCCCTTGAACTTCGCCAGCTGCCCACGGTGGATGGTGTGCAAAGCGTGTGGCTCAAGGCCCATTGCTCCAAAGGCACTTATATCCGTACCCTGGGCGAAGACATTGGCATCGCCTTGGGTTGTGGCGCGTATTTGAGCGCTTTGCGCCGGGTGAAGAGCGGTTGTTTCGAGGTCGATACCTGCATCTCGCTTGAGGCGCTGGAAGCTATGCCTGAAGTCGATCGCCACAGACAGTTGCTTGCTGTTGATTCTTTGTTGGACAGTCATCACCCGATCACATTGCAGCCCGATGATGCAGGTCGTTTCCTGAGTGGCTTGCGCCGCCGGGGTGACTGGCCCGACCAAGATCAAGTGGCTGTCTATGGTGCCAGCCCGAATGCCTTGCTGGGCACCGCCCATGTTCGCGCTGGGGAATTGATTCCCGAGCGCTTGTTGAATCCCCAAGAAATCCAATCTTTACTCGAGAGTGCAGCATGACCTTACAAATTCGAAACATCGCCATCATTGCCCACGTTGACCATGGCAAAACCACCATGGTCGATCAACTCTTGCGCCAGTCCGGCACCTTTGCCGACCACGAAAAAGTGGTGGACACCGTGATGGACAACAACGCGATTGAGCGTGAACGCGGCATCACCATTCTGGCCAAAAACTGCGCGGTCAGCTGGAAGGGCACACACATCAACATCGTGGACACCCCTGGACACGCGGACTTTGGCGGCGAGGTGGAGCGTGCTTTGTCCATGGTCGATGGCGTCGTGCTGTTGATCGATGCGCAAGAAGGACCGATGCCGCAAACCCGCTTTGTCACCAAGAAAGCCTTGGCCTTGGGTTTGAAGCCGATCGTCGTGGTGAATAAAGTGGACAAGCCCGGTGCCGACTGCGGCAAGGTCATCAACGCGGCCTTTGATTTGTTTGACAAGCTGGGCGCCAACGACGAGCAGCTTGATTTCCCCGTGGTTTATGCCTCTGGCATCAACGGCTGGTCCTCAATGGATGAAGGCCCGCAAGGCGAGCAATGGGGCCCCGACATGTCTGCCTTGTTTGACACCGTGTTGAAACACGTGCCCGCCCAACAAGGCGACCCGGCTGCGCCTTTGCAATTGCAAATTTCAGCGCTTGATTTCTCCACGTTTGTGGGTCGGATTGGCGTGGGCCGCATCAGCGCAGGTACCATCAAGCCCAATATGGACGTGGTGGTGATGGAAGGCCCGGACAGCACCCCTGTCAAAGGCCGCATCAACCAGGTGTTGAAGTTCCAAGGCCTGGACCGGATCCAAGCCACCGAAGCCGGACCTGGCGACATCGTGCTGATCAACGGTATCGACGAGATCGGTATCGGCGTGACTGTCACCGACCCCATGAATCCCTCCCCGTTGCCGATGTTGAAGGTGGACGAACCCACCCTGATCATGAATTTTTGCGTCAACACCAGCCCCTTGGCCGGCCGCGAAGGCAAGTACGTCACCAGCCGTCAAATCTGGGACCGTTTGCAAAAAGAGCTGCAACACAACGTGGCGCTGCGGGTCAAAGAAACCGATGAAGACGGTATTTTTGAAGTCGCGGGTCGCGGTGAATTGCACCTGACCATCTTGCTCGAGAACATGCGCCGCGAGGGCTACGAGATGGCTGTGTCCAAGCCCCGTGTGGTGTTTCGGGAAATCGAGGGCGAGCGTTGCGAGCCGATCGAATTGGTCACCGCCGATATCGAAGAGCAGCACCAAGGCGGCGTGATGCAAGCGTTGGGCGAGCGCAAAGGCGAATTGGCCAATATGGAACCCGATGGCCGTGGCCGGGTGCGTTTGGAATACCGCATTCCTGCGCGGGGCCTGATTGGCTTCACCACCGAGTTTTTGAACTTGACGCGTGGCTCCGGTTTGATCTCCAACATCTTTGACAAGTACGAGCCGCACAAGGGCGAGATCGGTGGCCGCAAAAACGGCGTGCTGATTTCCATGGACGACGGCGAGATCTTCACCTATGCCTTGGGCAAACTCGATGACCGTGGCCGCATGTTTGTCAAACCCAACGACCCAGTGTATGAGGGCATGATCGTGGGTATCCACAGCCGCGACAACGACTTGGTGGTGAACGCCACCCGTACCAAGCAGCTGACCAACTTTCGTGTGTCTGGCAAAGAAGACGCGATCAAGATCACACCACCCATTCAATGCACTTTGGAATACGGTGTGCAGTTCATTGAAGACGACGAGCTGGTGGAGATCACACCCAAGAGCGTTCGCTTGCGCAAGCGCCACTTGAAAGAGCACGAGCGTAAGCGCGCCAGCCGCGAAGGTTGACCAGTCCCGCGATGCCCAAGACACTCAGCCACTCACAAGCCTTGGGGCTGATGGTGCTGGCCACTTTGCTGTGGTCCACCGCCGGCGTGGTGTCGCGTCAAATGACCCATGCCCAAGGCTTTGAAGTCACCTTCTGGCGCAGCTTTTTCACAGTCGTCTCGCTCAGTGTTTTGTTGCCGATGCTCAAAGGCCGGGCGCTGTTCATGCATCTGCCTTGGCGTGACAAAACCTTTTGGCTCTCGGGTGTCTGTTGGTCGGTGATGTTCACTGCCTTCATGCTGGCCCTGACCATGACCACCGTGGCCAATGTGCTGATCACCATGGCCATGGGGCCGATGTTCACCGCCTTGTTGTCGCGCTTGGTCCTGAAAAAACCGTTGGCTGCGCACACCTGGTGGGCGATTGCTGCCGCAGGTGTGGGCATGGCTTTCATGTTCATCAGCCAGGTGCAGTTGGAAGGCACACGGCATGTCTGGGGCATGGCCGTGCCTTGTTTGTTGGCAGTGCGTGCCGCGCAAGTGTTGGCCTCGCACGAGGTGGCCTTGTTGGCCTTGCTCGAGGTGTTGTTTGGCATCGCTTGGGCTTGGTGGGGTGCGGGTGAAGAGCCTGGCTTGAATGTGTTGGTGGGCGGCGGCTTGGTGCTGTGCGCCTTGGCGTGGAACGAATCGCGAAGCAGGAGAACGCAACATGGATGATCCTTTCTCAATTCAACAAGGTGATGTGTTGGCCGAGGTGCAAGGCGCGGTGGGCCTGATCACCTTGAACCGTGCCAAGGCCTTGAATGCTTTGTCCTTGGGCATGGTGCGCAGCCTGACCGAGGTGTTGTTGGCCTGGGCGCAGGATGACCGGGTGCAGGCCGTGGCCCTGCGCGGCATGGGCAAAGAGGGCGCGTTCGGTGCGTTTTGTGCCGGGGGTGATATTCGCTTTTTTCACACAGCCGCATTGGCAGCGGACGCCGCCTTGGATGATTTCTTCACCGAAGAGTACCGCTTGAACCATTTGATTCACCACTACGCCAAACCCTGCATCGTGTTCATGGACGGTGTGGTGATGGGGGGTGGCATGGGCTTGGCACAAGGTGCATCACTGCGCATCGCCACCGAGCGCACCAAGATGGCCATGCCCGAAACCATGATTGGTTTGTTTCCCGATGTGGGCGGCGGTTATTTCCTCAGCCGTTGTGACGGTGCCTTGGGCGAGTACTTGGGCCTGACCGGTCAGATGTTGAATGGGGCTGAAGCCGTGTTCGCAGGCTTGGCCGATGTCTTGGTGGACAGTGCGTCCTTGAACACACTGTGGGCACAGTTGCCTGCACACCATTGGTCACAGCCCGATGCCTTGGAAAATTTCAGCGCTGCCTTCAAAGCAGCCACGCAACACGCGCAAGCCAGCCCACCCGCTTGGTGGAACGACAGCTTGAACCAAGCCTTCAGTGCAGCCGATGTGCCAGCCATTGCGCAAGCCTTGGATGCCGCTGGCCACACGCAGGCTTTGGAGGCTTTGCACAAACGATCCCCTTTGATGCTGGCGGTGAGCCTTGAACAAATTCGCCGTGCGCGACACATGAACCTGAGTGACGAGTTGCGCATGGAGCGCAACATGGTGCGCCACAGTTTTCATCCCACACATTTGCAACGCACACCAGCGCAAAGCGACACGGTCGAAGGCATCCGTGCTTTGGCCGTGGACAAAGACCATGCGCCGCGTTGGTTGCCCGCACAACTGCATGACGTCACCGCCGACATGGTGACGCCTTTTTTCAACAGCCCTTGGCCTGCCAACGCCCATCCCTTGATGGACTTGCGGGCGCGAGTGGTTTGAGTTTTCACAGGACAGCCATGGCCAGCCCGATCAAAGTGATGTTTGGATTCCACGCAGTGGGTGTGCGCTTGAAAACCGCACCAGCCTCCGTCATCGAGGTGTTCATTGACCCGACACGCCGCGATGCTCGGATGCGCCAGTTTCAAGAGCGTGCCAAAGAGGCCAAAGTCAAGTTGGTGGAGTCAGACGGGCCGCGTTTGGAGCAACTCGCTGGCAGCCACGGGCACCAAGGTGTGGTGGCACGGGTCTACGCCATCGATATCGCCAAGTCGCTTGACGCGTGTTTGGAAGCCTTGCCCGCCGATGAACCGGCCTTGATTCTGGTTTTGGATGGCATCACCGATCCGCACAACCTGGGCGCGTGTTTGCGCGTGGCCGATGGCGCGGGTGTGCACGCGGTCATCGCCCCCAAAGACCACGCAGTGGGCATCAACGCCACGGTGTCCAAAGTGGCCAGCGGTGCGGCTGACACCGTGCCTTACTTCATGGTGACGAATTTGGCCCGCACCTTGAATGAACTCAAAGAGCGCAACATCTG